>Ga0209407_1000279_pt1 | contig 71628 bp, 50 predicted proteins | sample AD_JPNHG3_MetaG_FD_184410 | JGI IMG/M metagenome (GOLD analysis project Ga0209407, IMG submission 184410) | Active sludge microbial communities of municipal wastewater-treating anaerobic digesters from Japan - AD_JPNHG3_MetaG (SPAdes) (version 2) | ecosystem: Engineered > Bioreactor > Anaerobic...
AAGTGAAACAGGCAAAATGGTGGACGCTGCAACAAATTGAAGAGAATTTGCAGGAAGGAATTTTTACCGAAAACTTTCTGATAGAATTTGATTTGTTGAAAAAGAGTGGAGTTTTGGAGAATAATATTTGCGATTGTGCGTGCAAATTGAAAGAAACCATTTTCAAAGCTCCTCATCTGTTTCGGTAAAAGCAAAGCATAAATAACTTAATGATGAGATTATATTTTATTTTGCTCCTAATAGCATTTGTTTCCTGTGGTGGGCATTCCAACTCGGAATTTAAGCTGCAAAATTCCTTTCAAATTAAGCTGCAGGATTCGATTTGTATCAATGCTAAAGATTGTTTTTATTTTAGTACCGACAGTAACCTTTATCGGATCTTTATGTATTTTTCAAATGCAGAATTGAAAGAAAAAAAAATAATTGATACCGTAGATTTTAGCCCATATAAATCAAAGATACATAGCTTTCAATCGGAAAATAATGAGTCTTATGTTGTTTTATGGGAAACAGAATACGAATTTTATCCTTTAATTTATGTCTACTTTATTACAGCAGGTAAAATAGTAAAAATTGGAGAACTTTTAATTTCTTTACCCTGTCAGTCGTGTGAGAGTTTCGAATATCCAATAAAAGATATTCGAATGCTTCAAAAGGGAATGAATATTGAAATCTCATTTTTAAAAGATGTAAATTATAAGCCAAGTAACGGTAATGAATGGCATTTGTATAAAGCCGGTATGTTAAAATGCATTTTTAATGCTGAAACAAACAAATTAAAATAGATCTCATCATTGAATTAGTGTTAAGTTAGATGACAAAAACAATTTATTTCACTTAAAGATAAACCTATATTATTGATTATCTATGTTTTACATTATATAAAGATATTTTGTCTCTCGCTGGCTTCAGTGATTTACCACTGCCAAAATCCCCTGATTTGTAAGGTTTTGGAGAGTGGAAGGAGTGTTCTTGTTATTAAGGTTTGAGCAAAATAAGGTTGAAGGAAATACCACAGGGCAATCTTATTTTTTGGTCTTGACATGAGCCGATGAGCCGAAAAAGAAGAGAAGTTGGCGTTAAAAAATCTTTTCTGCTTGAGCTACGCAAGGAACGAATTTAAAAGATTTTAGCCAACAAACGTCCATTCTTTCAGTAGAGCCGTTGCATGCAACGGCTCATATAAAAACAGAATTTTTGGGCAAAGCCCATATTTTTATCTTTTTGTTCGGCGTAGCCTCCAGGCTACGTCGTATTTTTTTCTGGCGAAGGCTTTCACCTGAACCAAAATCTCCTGATTTTAATTCTTTCCCTGCCTCACAATGCTATCCTGGAATTTTCCAGAGAATAACAGCCTATCAACTTATAATCTTTGTAGCCAGTTTTTAAAGCTAATAAGGAATGAATTGTTGATATTGTTGGAAAATTCTATGATCAAATGAGGTTTGGATAAAAAAATATTATTTTTTTATTTTGATTATGCTAAATATTGTATATTTGCCTTGTTATAATCTTTAAATAAAATTACATTTCTTTACCGTATAAAATTAAATAATCAATTAAAAGTCAAAGGGAATTATTTTTATATAGATCCATTTTATTACTTAATTTTTAAAAATAAATATCATGAAAAATCTAAAATTTTACCTTTCTTTCCTTTTATTGGCAGGATGCAGTTTACTGTCTGCCAAAACCATTTATTACGTAAAGCAGAATGGAACAGGCGATGGTTCTTCCTGGGCGAATGCCTCCGGCAGCATTCAGGCAATGATAGATAAAGCTGCTTCCGGAGATGAAGTTTGGGTAGCAAAGGGAACTTATTATCCAACTACCGAAACCATTGCCCGTGATGTCCGTTCACGAACTTTTTTAATAAAAGCAAGAGTAAAACTATATGGCGGTTTTGCCGGAACGGAAAGCTCCATTGCTGAACGGCAATTAGCCGATCTGGACGGGAACGGTAGAGTAGATTCCTGTGAATTGGTAAATACGACCGTTTTAAGTGGGGATATTGACGGCGTCCCCGATGTTTGGACCAAAAAGATGAATTCGAACGGAACCACATGGACATGGACGGTAACCGGTAACGAAGGGAACTGTTATCAAGTGGTAAATAACCTTGGGGGTACAATTGATGGCTTTTCTGTCATCGGAGGCAATGCCAACAACAATACCGCGAGTATTTCTTCAGGTGGCGGAATATATGCTGATTCTTCTTCTAGTTCTTCTTCCGTAATCAATTGCACGGTATCCAATTGTTCTGCGGCGGATTCAGGTGGCGGGATATATGCTTTTTCTTCTTCCATATCCAATTGCACGGTATCCAATTGTTCAGCGACTTATGAAGGTGGCGGGATATATTCTTATGCTACTTCTATTTCTTCTTACGTAACCAATTGCACGGTATCCAATTGTTCTGCGGCGTATGAAGGTGGCGGGATATATTCTTATGCTACTTCTGGTTCTTCTTATGTAATCAATTGCACGGTATCCAATTGTTCAGCGGCGTCTAGAGGTGGCGGGATATATTCTTCTTCTTCTTCTTCCATATCCAATTGCACGGTATCCAATTGTTCAGCGAAGGGGCCAGGTGGCGGGATATATTCTTCTCCTGATTCTTCTAACGTATCCAATTGCACAGTATACAATTGTTCGGCTTCTGAAGGTGGCGGGATATATGCTTCTGACTTAATCAATTGCACGGTATCCAATTGTTCAGCAGCGTTTTTCGGTGGCGGGATATATGCTAATTCTTCTTCCGTATCTAATTGCACGGTATCCAATTGTTCAGCGACTTATGGTGGCGGAATATATGCTAATTCTTCTTCCGTATCTAATTGCACAGTATCCAATTGTTCTGCGGCATCTGCAGGTGGTGGAATATATGCTGGTTCTTCTTACGTATCCAATTGCTCGGTATCCAATTGTTCTGCGGCATCTGCAGGTGGCGGAATATATGCTGGTTCTTTTTCCATTAATAATTGTGCTTCGTCCAACAATCTTAGCAATGGAATCACAGGAAGTGGTATAAGTATAAGCGGAGCTAGTTCAGCGAACTGTATTTCACCGGATATAAATCTTGCTTATCTTCACCCTACCAGTTTTATTGGAATAGCTACCACAGAGGCACAAAAACAGGAATTGCTTACTGCTGACTGGCATTTGAAAGCAGGTTCGCCTTGTATCAATGCTGGTACTACTATTGGTCTATCACAGGATTTCCTGAATGGAAAAGATCTGGATAATCATCCAAGGGTTTTATATGGGACTATTGATATAGGTGCCTATGAATTTATGTCTCCAAGCGTTCAAATTCCTATTTCTGAAAATTTTGATGCTATTTCTGATTGGAATCAAAGTCAATTATTTCCTTATGCTATAATAAATAGAATTAATAGATGGGCTTTAATCAACCAGAAGGCAGTTTTCAATTGGCAAACTAATCTAACTTCTTATTCTATTCCACTTTTTACTTGTGAAATAGACGGTACGAATGTAGATCATGTTTTCCTCCGATATGATATGTATTTTGAGGCTTATGCTGGTTGGACTTCTCCACTGGGAACTGAGAAATTAAAGGTGGAATTTTCACCAGATTTTGTCAACTGGACAACGATTGCTTCCTATTCCAATGCCAAGGTATGATACCCCATCAAACATACATTCATGATTTAAGTGCTCAACTTGCCGGTAAGAAATTTTATATTCGTTTCAATGCTACAGGGGATGATAGCAATCGAATAGAAAAATGGGAAATTGATAATGTAATCATCAATACGGATGGTTCAAATGCGGCACCTTCTATTCAAAACAATGCTTGTAATTGGAATGTAAAAGATAACATATTAACAGTGAATAATTTATCTTTAGGTTCTAATTTACAGTTATATGATATAAACGGGAAATTAATTTCTCAGAAAAAGCCAGATGCTTCCAGGATTCAATTTGTTTTGCCTGCTCATGGGGTTTATGTTTTAAAAGTAACTTCAGAGACAGGGAATGTAATACAGAAAATTGTTTGGTAAATTTTAGCTAAAAGAAAAGATAGAGCATAACATAAAAATTAAAGACTTTTAGTACGGCGTAGCCTTCCCGGCTACGTCGTACTTTTTGCTGGTGAAGGCATTTGACTGTGGAAAAATCTCCTGATTTTTAATAAGCTAATAAGGTTTTGGATAGTGGAAGAAGTGTTCTTGTTATTAAGGTTTGAGCAAAAATAAGGTTGAAGGAAATACCACAGGGCAATCTTATTTTTTGGTCTTGACATGAGCCGGTGAGCCGAACCAACGGTCAGCGTAGCTAAAAATAAGAGAAGTTGGCGTTAAAAAATCTTTTCTGTTTGAGCTCCGCAAGGAGCGAGTTTAAAAGATTTTAGCCAACAAACGCCCATTCTCTCAGTAGAGCCGTTGCATGCAACGGCTCAGATAAAAGTAGAATTTTTGGGCAATGCCCATATTTTTACCTTTTTGTTCGGCGTAGCCTCCCGGCCACGTCGTTCTTTTTGCTGGTGAAGGCATTTGCCTGTGCCAAAATCTCTGATTTTTAATAAGCTAATAAGGTTTTGGATAGTGGAAGGAGTGTTCATGTTATTAAGGTTTGAGCAAAATAAGGTTGAAGGAAATACCCACAGGGCAATCTTATTTTTTGGTCTTGACATTAGCCGGTGAGCCGAAAAATAAGAGAAGTTGGCGTTAAAAAATCTTTTCTGTTTGAGCTCCGCAAGGAACGAATTTAAAAGATTTTAGCCAACAAACGTCCATTCTTTCAGTAGAGCCGTTGCATGCAACGGCTCATATAAAAGTGGAATTTTTGGGCAAAGCCCCATATTTTTACCTTTTTGTTCGGCGTAGCCTCCAGGCTACGTCATAAGTAAAAACAAAATTTCCAGATTTTTAATATGCTAATAAGGTTTTGGATAGTGGAAGGAGTGTTCTTGTTATTAAGGTTTGAGCAAAATAAGGTTGAAGGAATGATGTCATTTCATCAGAATATAATTTATTTTTTTAAGGTCTGATGGAACCCACATGTCTGAATATTATATTCATTCGTGTTTGTGTATGCAATACATGTGGGTTTCATATTAATTTTCAATAAAAGGCACTATTATGAACAAAGCATTTTATAGAGTTAGAGAAAATCATCATTCTGTTCAAATAAAAAGTATGATCTGAATATGGAGAAGATAAGAACATGGTACGAAGGAAACATGGACAAGGTATGGAGGAGATATGGACATGATATTGAAGAAAAACAACCAACATTGACTCAATAAAAAAATCCCCGCCACAAAGGATTTGCCATTATTTTCAAGGTTTACCGCAAATTTAAGCTTTGTAAGTAATGTGCTGCCGTATTGAAAATCTAACTTGGTATTCAATTTATTATGGGTTATTTGTAAAAATCGCCAGTTGAAAATACTTTTTTTTATGAAAAAATTGCCAGTTGAATAACTTTTTTTATATTTGCAACAAAAAAATAGTATGAAAATTATTAGAAGGATACTTCAAGATAAGATAATAGATAAAATCGCACCCGGTAAGGTCGTGTTGATTTTCGGAGCAAGGCGTGTAGGGAAAACGATTTTAATGCATCAAATTCTGGAGTCTTATCAAGGTAAAACAATGTTACTCAACGGCGAAGACTACGATACGCTGACATTGTTGGAAAACCGTACCATAGCCAACTACCGACATTTGTTTAATGGAATTGATATGGTAGCTATAGACGAGGCTCAGAACATTCCACAGATCGGCAGCATTTTGAAATTGATTGTTGATGAAATACCCGGCATAAGCGTTTTGGCGAGTGGTTCTTCGTCATTCGACCTGCTCAACAAAACGGGTGAACCATTGGTCGGACGCAGTTCGCAATTTTTGCTTACACCTTTTTCTCATCGGGAAATATTGCAAATGGAAACCATGCTTGAAACACGACAGAACCTCGAAGCTCGGCTGATTTACGGTTCATATCCGGAAGTAGTAATGATGGATAATTTCGATCGCAAGACCGATTACCTGCGTGATATTGTCGGAGCTTATCTACTAAAGGATATTTTGGCTGTCGACGGAATAAAAAATTCTAGTAAGATGAGGGAACTGTTGCGGCTGATCGCATTTCAGTTAGGCAACGAGGTTTCCTACGACGAATTAGGGAAACAGTTAGGCATGAGCAAAACGACCGTCGAAAAATATCTTGATCTTTTGGAAAAAGTATTTGTTATTTATCGTTTAGGAGCTTATTCTCGTAATCTGCGCAAGGAAGTAACGAAAGCCGGGAAATGGTATTTTTATGATAACGGTATCCGAAATGCCATTATAGGAGCATTCTCGCCGCTGGCTATCCGACAGGATGTAGGTGCATTATGGGAAAATTATCTCATCAGCGAAAGACGTAAAGCAAATCTTAATGAAGAATTACACAAAGAGTTTTATTTCTGGCGTACTTACGATAAACAGGAAATCGATTTAATTGAAGAAAGTTCAAATGATCTGACAGCACTGGAGTTCAAATGGAGAAACAAGATTCCGAAAATTCCAAAAGCCTTTCAAGAGACATATCCTCATGCAAAGTTTTATGTGGTAAATAAAGATAATTATCTGGAATTCATATAATTTCAAGGATATTTCCAACAAAAATAAGTTTTGAAAAAACTACATCTCCGTATTATAATACATTGACACATTTTTTCAAGCGGGTTTCTCTTTTCCGTATAGCCCATAATTCGGCGTAGCCTTCCGACCACGTCGTATTAAAAATAAAATCTCCGGATTATCAATCATTCAACGAATTAAATGAAGTTCAAAAAATAAACTTCATTTCAACGAATTGAAAATTTACCGAATCTATTTCCCCTTTTTCTCAATAAGCATGTGGATCTTCATTGATTTCCTCCACATTGGTACGCTTTTTCTCAAGTGCCCGCCAAGCATAAAAAATATAAATTACCACAAACGGAATAATCAGCGAAACAATGGACATAACCTTCAGGGTAAATTCACTGGAAGAAGCATTGGAAAGGGTTAGCGAACTTTGCACGTGTGTTGCTGAAGGATACAACGCAGTATTATTAAAGCCCACCAGCAACAGAAGTCCCAGCACCGCCAGAACAGTCCCAGCTCCTGCAAACCAAATTCCTTTTCTGTAATTTTCTGAAAACAGCGTGCGAATAATTCCATACAAAACACCCACTATACCCAGTAAAAATGTTGTCATCACTGCCGGCATTTCCACCAGATTGAGAAAATATTGGTGAGGACTTAAATATACTTCACCTGAAACAGGATGTACGGCAAAACCATCGGAAAGAAAAGTCCAGATAACAAATGCAAGGAAGAAAACTACAAAAGGAATGGCATTGTACCACAAGTATTTTCGTGAACGTTTTTCCAGCATTTCATGATCCACCCGATTGATAAAATACAAAGCCGCCAGTGTGCGCGACAGAAAGAAAACCGCCAGTCCCAGACAAACATTTCTCAAATTGAGCAAAGCTTCCAGTCCGTGCCACGGATGCTGCCAACGGCTGATAATAGGCGAGAGCGGATTGGAAATATTTGCTTTGTCCACTACAAAATCCGAACCCGTAAAAAACGTGGCAATCACCACGCCCAATAAAAAAGTTCCCAATAATCCATTCAGAAAAAGAAAAAAACGATACGTATTTTTTCCCAGCAGATTTCCCGCTTTGGTTTGAAATTCATAAGAAACTGCCTGCAGGGTGAAACAAAACAGAATAATCATCCACACCCAGTAAGCACCACCAAAACTGGTTGAGTAAAGCAGCGGAAAAGAAGCAAAAATGGCGCCGCCAAATGTAACAAGAGTCGTAAAAGTATATTCCCATTTCCGTCCCAGAACATTTACCAGAAGTCGTTTTTCATCTTCTGTTTTTGAAAGCGAAAAAATCATGGATTGACCACCCTGTACAAACAATAGAAAAGATAGAAGACCTCCCAGCAGAGCAATCAGAAACCACCAGTAATGCTGTAAAAAAGAATAAGTTATCATAGTATTCTAAATTTAAGGAAAGACAAAATGAATTTTCTCCTAAAAAATTACTCTTCTATTTTCTCAGCTTCCGGTCCCTTCTTTATTTGTTTGACCATAATACCGATTTCGGCAACGAGTAAAGAAGTAAACAAAATCAGGAAAAGGAAGAAAGTCAGTCTTACCGATTCGGCCGAAATGCTCGACACGGCAACCTGAACGGGCAAAATATCCTGAATCGCCCAAGGCTGACGACCAATTTCGGCAACCATCCAACCGGCTTCTCCGGCTACATACCCCAATGGTATCGTCAACAAACAAATCCATTGTAACCAGCTTAAATGCTCTAATTTTTTTCGATAAGATAAAATAAGTACCCCCGCAAAAAGCACAATAAAATAAATTCCCAAAATCACCATAATATGGAATGGATAAAATACCAGCGACAGATTCGGGATCAATTGCTGAGGATGGTCCAGATAACCATAACCAAAATAGGCATAGTTTTTCATGAGCCTGTCCTTATACATTTTGGCTGCAACCGTATCTTTTTTTTGGCTTGCTTGCTGATAATCGGCCAGTGCCTGAATGGCCTGTTTACCGCGCTCTCTTTTTTCTTCAAACGATAATGTTTCTCCCGATGCAGTTTGATATCCACCTTCAATAATATCTTTTAATCCCGGCACAAAAGCATTGGCATCGCGATAGCCCAGAAATGAAAGGAGTTTTGGGATTTCAACTTTAAACAGATAAGGAGCAAGAGTGTCGTTGTATGATTTTTTCTCGGGATTCAAAATACCAATGGCTATCAGGCCTGCACCATTTTTCCCTTCATAAAGTCCTTCCATAGCTGCCAGTTTCACCGGCTGACGCTGAGCCACATTATAAGCCGAGCCATCTCCGGTATAAAGCAGAAGCAAAGAAGAAATCAAACCGAATAAAGCACTGACGCGAATGCTTCTCAAAGCGAAATCCTTTTCGCGTTTATTGAGCAAAAACCAGCAGCTGATACCCACAACAAATAATGCACCCAATACCCAGCCCGAAATAACCGTGTGAAAAAATTTGTTAATGGCAACAGGAGAAAAGAGAATACTCCAAAAATCAATCATTTCGTTGCGAACCGTATCGGGATTAAATGTCATTCCCGTAGGATATTGCATCCAAGCGTTGGCAACAAGAATCCACAATGCCGAAATAGTTGCGCCCAGTGTGGTTAGCCATGTAGAAGCCAAATGAAAATTTTTCCCCACTTTTTTCCAACCAAAAAACATGATAGAAATAAATGTGGCTTCCAAAAAGAAAGCCAATATCCCTTCTATGGCCAGCGGAGCTCCAAAAATATCGCCTACAAACCAGCTGTAGTTCGACCAGTTGGTGCCAAATTCAAATTCGAGGATAATGCCGGTTGCTACCCCAATTGCAAAGTTGATCCCGAAAATGGTCATCCAGAATTTTGCTGCTTTTTTCCATTCTTCCTTCCCCGTTTTCACATAAAGAGTTTCCATAATCGACATAATCATGCCTAAACCCAATGTGAGCGGGACAAACAGCCAGTGATACATGGCTGTCATGGCAAACTGTGCCCGCGACCAATTTACTAAGGATGCATCCAGTAATAATTCCATAAATTTCAGTTTATTGATTCTTTCTATTTCGATTTGTTGATAAGTTCCATGCGCACATGGTTCGCCTTGCCGGCATCATCCCTGAAATGTTCATTAAGATAGTCGGGAAAGAAAAAAACCTTCAGAATGCCAAACATGATGAACAGTTTTATCAAAACGATTATCCATAAGGTTTTTCCCACCGTCATGTTTTTAAAACCTTCGGAATAAAACGAATAAATATTTTTTAGAAACCCGACTCTCTGCATAAATATTTTTTTGACAAAAATAACAATTTGTTCAGATTTACAAGCAATAGCCTGATTTTTTCTTTCAATTTCTTTATCATTCAAATTTTAGATTAAAAAAATTAAAATACGCACCTGCAAACATTCGTAAAACAGTTTACTTTACTCTATTTTAACCGAAAATTTGCAACAGTATATTAGCCCTCAAAAAAATCGAGCAGTAGAAAATAAAAATTATTAGGAATCAGTGGGTTAGAATTTTCTTAAAGAAAATATGAAACTTAGACCTCCTCCCGGCTGGTTTTTAGCTGAGATATTTCCTTTGTGAAATAAAACTGCATTTTTTACAATGGCCAATCCCAAACCCGTGCCGCCGAATTTTCTACTTCGGCCTTTGTCCACGCGATAGAATCTTTCAAATAGTCTGTTTAAATGCTCTTCAGCTACACCACGTCCATTGTCTGAAAATGAGAAATAATAAAACTCGTTATCTTCACGGTAACAATTTATCTCAACCGTAATATTATCACCACCATAGGTCAAAGCATTGTCTATTAAATTGCGAAAAATAGAGTACAGTAAAGAATTATTACCGTTTATTTTCATGTCGGAAGGATAATTTTTTATAATTCTGCACTTTTTTTGCTCGATTTGGACATGTACGTCATTGAGAACTTCATCAATGACTTCAGAAAGGGAGCACGGTTCTTTTGCAAACAATTTGTATGCTTCGTCGAGCTTGTTGAGGGTAGATATATCCTGAAGCAAAGCATTTAATCTCTGGGTTTGCTGATAAGCTCGTTCGATAAAAAAACGTTCACGTTGAGGTGAGATATTGGGATTCTCAAGAATACTTTCCATATAACCCATAATGCTACTTACAGGCGTTTTCAGTTCATGGGAGATATTTTGTGTAAGATGCCTTTTAAGTTCATTTTCATGTTCCTGGGCAGAAATATCATTTATGGATATCTCAAACGTGTCATCCTGAAATACAATACACTGAACGTAAAAAGAATGTCCATTTTTTTCTATCGTAATCCGTTTTCGTTTTGTTTCATTGTTAGAAAAGCAATCGTCAATAAAAGCATTTATTTCGGAAAATTCGGAAATGGAAAAAATTTGATCAGAACTTTTAACTTCCTGATCGGAAAGAATATTGGTATATTGAATAAAATGTGTGTTTGCCAGAATTTCTTTTTTGTCGGAAGAGAAAATGCCCAATCCCTCGCGTGAGATTTGCAAGTGCTTAAACAGTTTTTCCCGTTGACGATCGGCATCAGCTTTCGATTCCAGCATACGTCGATAGATTTGAACAATATTATTGCTGATTTCGCCTAATTCATCATTCGGAAACTGAATGTCGGTATCGAGAATATCGTCTTGTTCGGCTTTTTGAGTAAATATTCGCAATCTGTCGATAGAGCGTGAAAAATTTTTCGAAATGATAAACAATGCAAAAACTGTAATAACAAACATGAATAACATAAAATACAAGAAAAACATATTTGCCCTAAGAGCGGCAATGAGATTGACATTATAAGGGAGAGCGCAACGTATGTAATATTCAGGGAAACGTTGGGCCATATAGTAATAGTTTTTTCCTGTGGAAGCAGAATAACGTATGGCTTCTCCAATCTTTTCCTTGCGGGCTTTTGCTATTTCCGGGCGGTCCAAATGATTTTGGAAAAGAGTTCCTTTGGGCAGAAAGGAATCAAAAATTACATTACCCAAAGAATCGACAATGGTTACTCTGAGTGTGCTGTCAGGAAACAGGCGAACGAATCTGCTGAGTTCTTCCCAAGTCGGTTGTTCACTTTGAATGAAGTTATGGATGGTATGCACGTAGCTGTTCAGTTGTCCGTCCAGTTGCGATCTGCTGAATTCCTTTTCGCGATGATACTGAAAATAGGTAACTATTACAAAAAGGATAAAAAATATACTGAAAAAGTATAGGAAAATTTTTTTGTTTAGTTTCATGCAGGGTCGTCGAATTTGCAAGGAAAAGAGTTAAAAAAACACCTCATCTAAAACCAAATAAAATCATCTGTTTATCCCTCAAAACAATAGCCGTAACCCAACCGGGTAACGATATTTTTTCCGTAAGGTCCGATTTTTTTTCGTAATCGGGTAATATTTACATCAATGGTGCGATCAAGCACACAAACATCGTCTGTCCAAACCTTTGCAAGAATCTCTTCACGCGAAAATACCCTGTTTTTGTTTTCCAGAAGCAATTTTAAAATTTCAAATTCTTTCTTTGTAAATGGAATTTCATTTCCTTCCAGCGATACTTTTTTGTTGTTGAGATGCATTTCGAGTTTTTCAAAAGTAAGAATTTTATTTGTGGTTTCATCCATTTGCATCGACTCGGATCTTCTCAGCACCGCTTTTACTCTTGCTATAACTTCCCGTAAAGAAAATGGTTTGGAAATATAGTCGTCGGCACCAATATTAAATCCTGTTATTTTATCGTTTTCCGTGTCTTTTGCTGTCAGGAATATAATGGGAATAGAAGCTGTTTTCGGGTTATCGTGCAACATTCTGGCCATTTTGAAACCCGAGATTTCACCCATCATAACATCGAGCAAAATAAGGTTATAAACAGTTAAATCCTTTTTTAAAGCTTCTTCGGCAGAATATGCCGTATCTACTTGGAAACCTTCTGTTTCCAGATTAAATTGAAGAATTTCACACAAATCTTCTTCATCATCTACTACTAAAATACGTGTGGGAGCAATCATAAATTTCTACTTTAGAAATAATAAATTAACCAATTTATGCTCACTTTGGAGCAAAAATTTTATTCATGTTGCAAAGTAACTGAAGAATTATTTCGATATTATGTAATATATATTACAAATATATGACAAAAATTGAATTCTCTGACTAAAATAGTTGAATTTAGAATTTGGCATAATTATACTTTTACCGATGGAAAATACAATCGATTCGTATATTGGACTTTAAAAGAGGAAACAGGAATTTTCGGGAATGTACATATTGAAAAAGGCAATTCGAAAAAGAACTGCCTTTGCAAAAAAGATTTAAAAAAAATGTCAATGTTGTGCCAACTTAATTTGAAGTGAATTGGATGTTGACAGATCTATTTCCACATCCTGTTCTTCGTATGAAATCAAACTTGCTTTCAATCGAGCTTTCCCGGTTGGAAATGTAGAAATTGTAAAACGACCATCCAAATCGGTATAAACTTTTTGACCATTCAGCATTATTTTTACGCCTGCCAATGTTTCAAGGGTATTTTTATCCACTACCTTACCTTCGATAACAGTTTTTGTGTTCGAAACATTTTTTGCTTCCGAAGAATTATTCTCTCCGGCCATAACATTGCCTCCGAGAAAAACCGACAATGCGAAAAAAACTACAGCAAAAAAATTTTTTTTCATTTGATTTGTATTTTAATTTGTTTGAAATTAATCCCCTTTGTTTGGATACAAAGTAAGTTACTGTATATGACAATAGTATTACAAAAAAAATACAAATACATGAAAAAATTAAGGGGTAGAATAGTTTTTTTCGGAAATTAATTTCCCTTTTTCGTCCCACATAAACCACGTTCCGATTTTTTCGCCCTCATGATAATGCATTTCATAGCGCATGATACCATTATCATCCCATATATGCCAAGTACCATGTTTTTTGTCGTTCCGGTAAAAAGCTTCAGATATCAGTACTCCAGATTCGTTGTATGTGCGCCATGTTCCGTGAAATTTTCCGTTCCGGTAGGAACGTATTTCGTTGGGCTTCCCGTTGGGGAAATAAATAATGTAATCTCCTTCCGGCTTACCGTCCTTGATGTACATTTCGAGCCGCAAAGATCCATTGTCGTAAAACTCGCGATAATCCCCTGTATAAAGTTTGGTTTGGGACAAATCGGTGAAAAACAAACCATCGCTTTGCACTATGGTAGATGGTTCGCTTTTTTGTGAAAAAACGCTCATGTGGAGAGTCATTATTACCGACATCAATAACAATATTTTGTGCATAACTTATATTTTTTATCGTTAATACCTCTACAAATGTAAGTGAAATATATGTGAAAAATTTTCATCATCAAAAAATTTAATACATGTTACAAAAAACAGAAAAAATTTCTCAAGTTTTAGTAGAAAGCGAAAATGACTTAGCAAGATAAAAATAATAAGTGTCTTATGAATTTTTACTTGATTTAAAATTAATTGAAGTTTAAATTTTCTTCAATATGGTGTCCATCACCCAATTGGTTCGAATGGCCGAATAGCAATTGCTTACAGGTTCAGTGCCTTTCCCGTTCAAAAAATTGATAATACTTTCTATCAAATAAAATTGAATGTTTTCCGGTTTTGGTTCAGAAAATTGTTCTACTTTTTCTCCATTTTCAAGCACTATTGGACTAAAATCGAAAGTTGAACAGGTGAGTGTTGCCTTTGTTCCTACAAAAAGAATTTCGTCACACCGAAAATTTTCGGGAGCAGAAAAAGTCCACATTCCGCTACCTAAAATCCCGTTGCTAAAGCGAAAAATTCCGCTCACCGCATCTTCCACTTCATACAGACCGGCAATGTTCGAAGTAAAACCCTGCGCTTCCGAAATAGGACCAAGAATAAAATCGAGCAAATCGAATTGATGCGGAGCCAAATCGTAAAAATATCCGCCGCCGGCAATTTCCTTCTTAACCCGCCAAGGCAAAGTGTCGGGACGAAAATCATTTTGCGACGGCGGTAGGGCAAACCGAATCTGTACGGAAGATATTTTTCCAAGTTTTCCCTCGTCGATCAACTCTTTAACACGTAAAAAATAAGGCAATGTTCGCCGGTAATAAGCAACAAAACAAGGCACATGGGTTTCTTCGGCAACTTGAACAATTTTCTGACCTTCCAGCCAGGAAGAAGCAAGAGGTTTTTCTACATAAACAGGTTTGCCGGCTTTCATGGCTTTGATGGCATATTCGGCATGAGAAGAAGGAGGCGTTGCCACATAAACTGCCGTAACTTCTGGATCGTGTATCAGCTTGTCGGGATCGTCGTACCACTTTTTCACTCCATGACGTAAAGCGTAGTCTTTGGCTTTGTCCAGACGACGGCTCATTACGGCCACAACATCCGAACCCTCGATTTTCTGAAAAGCCGGTCCACTTTTTTTCTCGGTTACATCACCGCAACCTATAAATCCCCAATGTACCATTTTATGAAATTTGATATTCGGTGTAAGGTAGTTCCAATGACTCGGCTACATTTTTAAAAACAATTTTGCCATCGACAATGTTTAAACCGTGCTTTATATCTTCGTGATTTTTGCAAGCTTTCTCCCAACCAAGTTCAGCCAGCTTGATAACGTAAGGCAATGTGGCATTTGTCAGTGCGCGGGTAGAAGTTATGGGAACCGCACCCGGAATGTTGGCGACGCAATAATGCAATATGCCGTCCACTTCGTAAACAGGATCGGTGTGGGTAGTCGGATGAGTGGTTTCAAAACAACCACCCTGATCTACAGATACATCCACCATAACGGTTCCTTTCTGCATAAGTTTGAGCATTTCTCTTGTAATGAGATGCGGCGCTTTGGCTCCAACCGTGAGTGCTGCACCAATCATTAAATCGGCTGTGGGTAAAAGTTCGGAAATGGCATATTTGCTCGAGTATTGAGTTATTACATTGGCAGGCATGACATCGTCGAGATAACGAAGCCGATACAGATTGACATCGAGCACGGTAACGTTTGCTCCCAAACCGGCAGCCATGTATGCAGCCTGAGTTCCTACTACACCTCCACCAATAATGAGCACATTGGCTGGACGAACACCGGGAACGCCTCCCAGCAAAATTCCCTTCCCGTTTTGTGGCTTTTCGAGATATTTGGCGCCTTGCTGAACAGACATGCGCCCTGCTACTTCACTCATCGGCATCAATAGCGGCAAACTTCCATCTTTTTCCATTACGGTTTCGTAAGCAATACATACAGCCCCACTTTGCATCATGGCTTCGGTAAGTTTTTTACTCGAAGCAAAATGAAAATAAGTAAACAGTATCTGATTCCTTTTGATAAGAGAATATTCCCTTTCAATTGGTTCCTTCACTTTCACAATTATATCAGCCATGCTGTACACTTCTTCAATGGTATCCAACATAACGGCTCCAGCCGATAAATACGCTTCATTGGAAAATCCGCTCTCTTCCCCTGCTCCCTTTTGTACAAAAACTTCATGACCATATCGGTGAACCAACTCCATAACACCGGCCGGAACCATTGCCACCCGGCCTTCTTGCGGTTTTATCTCTTTGGGAACTCCTATTTTCATAATCTTTTATATTTAATTAGCTATTTGATAACAAACAGTGTACAATACAAACAAACAACTTCTTCTCACCAAACAATTTGAAATAATTTTGTGAACATTAAATCGAAAACAGCAACAGGCCTAATGAAGCCGACAAAAAGGCACTTAAATAAATGAATTTTTAACTTTTTTGTAACTTTCATTTTGTTTTAAAACAAATCAAAATCATTTCCCCTTTTCTATTAATGAAATGGAACTTCGATTCGGCTACAATAGAGATTCGCCATTTTCGCTTATCTGTTTCCGTAAAACTTTTTATTTATCCGTTTTCTTTTTCCTTGCTTTCAAATTTGAGCTGATTTGATTTTAGCTGATGGTTAAGTTCCCTGTTTTTGTAAACATCGCATGCCAGATACAAAGCTTGTCGGAAAGAATTTTCGGAAGCAACATTCTGTCCGGCAATGTCGTAAGCAGTGCCATGAGCGGGAGAAGTGCGGATAATGGGAAGTCCGGCAGTGAAATTCACCCCATTGTCCATAGAAATTGTTTTGAAAGGTGTCAGGCCTTGATCGTGATACATGGCCAAAATGCCGTCGAACTTTGTAAAACTTCCCGATCCGAAGAAACCGTCAGTTGGATAGGGACCGACACAGATTATTCCGGCCTTTTCGGCTTCCTTCATGGCAGGGAGAAGAATAGTTTTTTCTTCGTCGCCAATCAATCCATCATCGCCGGCATGTGGATTTAGTCCCAAAACGGCGATGCGTGGTCGAACAACCATAAAATCCTCTTTCAGTGAGTGGTTGAGAATTTGCAGTTTTTTCAATACCAATTCCGAAGTTAAAGTGGACGGGACCTCGCGTAGTGGAATATGCCCCGTTACAACAGCTATCCGCATCACATCGTTGACCATCAACATCAGCGCATTTTCCGTGTTCCCGAAGTGCTGGGCAAGATATTCGGTATGACCGGGAAAGTGAAATTTTTCCGATTGGATATTCTTTTTGTTGATGGGTGCAGTAACCAACGCATGGATTTCTCCATTTTTCAAATCTTCTACCGCACGTTCGAGGGCAATATAGGCAGCTTCTCCGGCTTCGGGTGTGGATTGTCCAACTTCGACCTTAATATTTTCATCTACACAATTGATAATATTAACCCTTTTGTGGTTCAATTCTTTTACCGAACCAATGATGTTGAGATTCAGATTTTGAATATCCAGCATTTTTCTATAATATCCGGCAGCTTTGGACGAACCATAAATAATCGGTGTAAAAAAGTCGAGGATAACAGGATCGGACAATGCTTTGAGTATCACTTCATAACCTATTCCATTAAAATCTCCATGAGTGATTCCTAAAATAATTTTTTGTTCCATATTCTAATGTAAAAATCGAAAATTTATTTTTTTGGTGTTACCGATATTTCCTTTAATGCATTGATTTCCTGTGGTAATTTAGCTGAGTAAACAACTGATTCGAGCTGACGAATGGCATTCCTTTTTTTCTCACCAGGAGCAAAAACAAAACCTTCGATAGTAATTACCCGCTGATTAATTTCATCCAAACGGGTATGACTGTAGAATGGACCTCCCATAGCTGCACCATGAAACATTTTCCATAATCCTCTAATCTCTGCACAATAACCACCATTCACCCAGATTTCCCTGAAGATTGGTGGATAATATTTGTACTCGGTTCCCATATAAGAGCCTTCTATTTCTCCCTGAACATTATATTTCATTACCGAATCCCGTTTTGCCAATAAGTAATCTTTTGTAAAAGTGTTTTTGTCGGTATATGGATAGGAGTATATTACTATATCTTTCCTTATTTTCGGATTATCGTTCGTAATCCAGTAAAAATCCTTTTTTTTAACTGCTTTTTTAAATTCGCTAGGAATATCGATCTGAATACCAAAAATTTTTTCTATTTCTGCTCTAGCTTCTAAATTCACAAAACTTTTGTTGTATTCCATTTGTCTTTGTCGTTCCTGAGTAATAAAAAAATCAAGAATATTTTTCCCGAATTTTTGCACAGCTTCAACAAACGAACTGTCATTGGGTGCCGTAATTCTGACAATGGCTTGTGGATGAGCCCATTTATCACGTGCATACACTACTTTTGGTTGAGAGTATTTTTCAGAAATATCGGAAATAATAATATTTCTCGAAGACTTGAACATATTGGAGAACCCTTCCGGTCGACAAGGAATAATATCCATTACAGGCTCCGGTTGCGGTAGCGCTTCCATGTCTTGGTCCAACAAGTCAACCAACGTACGACCTGGTGCTGAAATCCACTGTTGATGATCCATTACAACCAAAACTTCGTACATTGAACCGGTAATTCCTGGCAAGGAACTTTTATTGGAATTGCAACCTGACATGATTAAAAGTAGAGTCAGAACAAATGTTGTTTTTGTTTTGGTCAAAATAAAATTAAATTTAAGAGTTGAAATATTGCTCACGCGAATCCGTTCTACTATTCTTGCGTGAAATCTTAAGAATGCTCGTTTCATATTCTTTTGTTTTTAAGTTTAAAAAATCGCTTAAATTTATTGGTCTGTTTTTGATATCTTTTATTTATTTGGGACATTATTTGTCTTCATGGTTTTGCAAAAAAATCCAGAACTGACTTCATGAAAGCTTCTCTTTCTGCATCTGAAACGATGGTTTCAAAAGGAAATCCTAACGCACAAATTTTATATTTCCCCGAATAAATTACTCCTGCACTCAGATTGTTTTCTGCATAACGACAAAAAGTATAAGCATCCCTTGCAGCGGGTTCAATGGCATCAGGTGATTCGACAAAATAAGAATATTGATTGGGTTCGGAGTAATAAGAAAATTGATGTCGAACAAATTGTTTAAATGGAGAAGATACAAATTTTACGTTCCCCGTAATAGCCGCTTGATGTACCCGATATTTGATTTTAAGAGTGTTTTCTAAAAAACGAATATCGTCTGGTAAGGCGTCATTTCTGTCAAACATATCAGACGCAATTGATGCCCCTGTAACCAGTAGATTTCCACCTTGCTGATGACAAAACAAATTAATTTTTTGCTGTAAAGCTAATGGAAAAGTTTTAAATAAAGAAATATTTTCTCTAACGCCAACATCAGTCTGCTTCTGTTTTCCCAAAATTAAATCTACAGTCTGAAAATCGTTCAAATTTATATCGTCATTCATAACAGCTTCCACACTGCATGAAACAAAAGAATAACCGGCGGCACAAATAGCTTTTCCATGCAAAAAAGGGTAATCAAAGGAATTTCCTGCCAGAATTTGGGTTTCATAATTGGCATGACTAGCTCCGAAACCCGGTGCATCATCGTCGACCCATTTTCTATCACGTCTAAATTCATATTGTTTTCCCGTAAAGTTATAGCCATATAAATAAGGTACACCTGCATCCATGTCGTTCAAAAAGCCTGCATAGGTGGTATCGATAACAAAACCGGCAGGCGGAGCTACTCTTTCAAAACCATTTATGATGAGAACGTTGCCTTTTTCGTGCGGATGAGAGCATACCGACAAAATTTCTGAAGGAAAACTCTCTCCACCACGATTTACGGATGTTACTTTAAAACTGTATATTTTCCCTTGTTCCAGCACCTTAAGGTATTCGGTATCCGACACAAGTACCCCATTATCAAAGTCACCATCGTCAATTCTCGTGTACACCACAAAATGTTCTGCTACAGCACTAGGTTCTAATGAATCCATTCTTGTTTTCCACCGAAGTTTAACTTTGTTTTTATCTACAAAAATGCAGCTAAATTGTCGTATGGGTAAGGGCTGCACCATATAATCCTCTTCGTCATTCAATGCCGACAGGTATTTTAAAATTCCTTTGTAAATGGAGCGGCTTACCAAAAACTGAAAACGGGGATCGAGTCCTAATTTCATGTCTGCATAATTTTGATGCGAAAGTAATTCGAGCAACATAGTCGGAACTTCAGGAACTCTGGCTTCATAGTAAGATTTATTCCAAAGTCCGCGTCTTATCCAACTATCATTAAAGCTCATGCGTATGTCTTCTACAATTTGAGTTTGAATAATATCGGTCAAATCACGCGAGGCCCAACGCGATACTTTATTATTATAGGATTTCCCATTACCCTTGCCGACTGTGAATATTCCCAAAGTGCCAATTACAGAATCGTTTTTGGTTGTTCCGGCATCGGTATGAAGAGCCAAAGACAAATCCAATGGAATCTTCAATCCTTTTCCTTTGGGATGGAGCGAAGAACCTGCCGTGAGAAAATTTACCCATTTAGCTCTTGACTGAAAGTCATCAATATAATCGTTTGCTCCGCGATTGGGGCTGTAGATGCTGTCGGGGAACCCAGCCCATTGTAACCAATACCGTGCTCCTTCTGCAAAGCGAGGATAACCGCTTGTTTCGGGTTCAGTCTCCCAACTCAATACCTTTTCTTTCTTTAATGCAGAATTTTTTATTTCAGAACTTTTATGGTTTTCCAATATTCCAATCTGATCTGGAGAACGGGCAATATTTCCCATTCCTCCACCAAATTTCACAGCATCGGCCGTTACAATTTCTTCTTTTTCCCCTGTAAAATTCGATAGTACCACTTTGCCGTTTTCATTTCTTCCTTTGTCGAAATTAAATTGTCCGAGATAAATCCAAGTTCCGCCACCCATAGTCTGATTCACGGAAAATTTGGTTTTACCTCCCTTGTGGTAGACCGTATAGTGAGCATTTTCAGTGCTTTGGGGTAGTGTTTTATAAGAAACATAAATGCCATATTTCCCTGCTTTAGGAAAATCGGGGATATATTCAACAAAACTTGCTTTGTTCTCTTTTTCTACCGAATGTATTTGACGGTAACTTCCCATGTTAAAAGGATTTTCGCCTTGTAAATAAAAACTTTTGAAATTTGCAAATCCAAAATCTTGGCTTTCTGTCCAAACTTCTTGTAGGTTAAATTCCCGATATGAGAGTGAATCTTTATTGTTATTGTCTACAATAACTTCATTGCTTTGCATATCTCTTTCGCGTGGTGTTAATACAGTGGCTCCGGCATTTTCAAGCATAGGTATCAGATACGGATAAACAATGGATAGGGTAAAAAGATCTTCCACTGTTTGCATTACACGTGCACGCTGCCACTCCCAACGAGAAATGCTTTGTTCGTAATACAAACCATGACTAGCCCATAGAGCAATATTTTTTCTTTCTAATCCGTTGGTTACATTATATGGTTTTGAAAGATTTTTTACCAATGAATACTTTGGTTTTTTTGGATCAAAAATTCTGGTTTCGTCTCTTTTTCTTTTGGTTCGATAAAAATTTGGAATTAATTCTTCTATAGTTTGACCGTCGACCATACAAACTATTTTATAGTTTTTGTAGGACGGACTAAAAATTTGTTTGAGTACCCGGTAGATATGTTTTACATTTTCTTCTCTAAAAGGCATATAACCAAACTTTTCATTGGCTTTGATAATAATTTTTTTTTCTTTATTGTTGATATAAATATTATCTACCGATATTTTCTCCACAAATGTATATTTATTCGCAATAGAGGTTAGGGAGTCTGAAATTTGTTTTTCTAATAACGATTGTGCAAAAACGGGTTTAGGTAATAATCCCGCTAAAACAATGATAAATAGCAAAATCGTTTTTTCAGAAATCAGGTGAAATTTATTTTTATTGATTATTTTTCTCATTTGAAAGATTGGTTATGACATTTTTTTATTTTCCAACGTAGAAAGCAGTCCGCAGGCAGCTGAAATATCTTCTCCTCTGGATTTACGAATGGTAGCCAAAATTCCATTATTATTCAGATAATCGCAAAACCATATCATCCGTTCATCGCTTGAACTTCTTAAAGAAACATTTGGTATGGCATGAAATCGGATTAAATTTACCCGTGCGTTCATGCCTTTTAAAAGTCTTACCAATTCTGAGGCATGTCGCATAGTGTCATTAAACTTATCGAACATGATATACTCGAAAGAAAGTTTTCTTTGCCGTCCAAAATTGTAATTTTTAAGCACTTCTACCACTTGTGAAATGGGATATGCTTTCTCTATGGGCATTAGTTCGAGCCTCTCGCTATGAAAAGGAGAATGCAAACTAATAGCCAAATTGCAATTGGATTTTTCCAAAAAAGTTTGCATGCCGGGTATTAATCCTATTGTGGAAACCGTAATTCGGTAGGGGCTCCATGCATAACCATAATTGGCAGTTAAAATATTTAAGGTACGCAATAATTCTACTGTATTGTCAAAAGGTTCGCCCATGCCCATGAAAACAAGATTGGTAATTTTTTCAGCTTCAGGAACAGAAAGTATCTGATTTAGAATTTCCGATGCCGAAAGTTGCCCCATGAATCCTTGTTTCCCAGTCATACAAAACACACAATTCATTTTACATCCAATTTGAGAAGAAACACACAAGGTATTCCGATGTTCTTCAGGGATAAAAACGGTTTCGATAAAATGATCTTTTTCTGTTCGAAACAGATATTTTTTCGTTTCATCTTTTGATACTGTAACTTTAACAGGAGCCAAACGGCCAACTTTATATTTTTCTTTTAACAGGTCCCTGTTTTTAACGGAAATATTTGACATTTCATTAATATCAGCTACCCTTTTTTTATAAAGCCAGTCTGAAATTTGTTTTGCCGTGTAAGTGGGCATTTTCAGTTGTGAAACAATATCGGTAAGCTCCTCCAACGAAGCTCCTAAAAGTGGAATTGGCATAGGGAAATATATTTTTAATGAGATAGGGAATAATAAATATCTGTTTTTATAACAACAATAATTATCTAAACGTTTTATCAGACATTTGTTGCCAATGCAAAGTTAAAAAAACTGACCATAAAAAAGAAAAACGGAATGAAAGAGTTTCATCCCGTTTTTACAATTTTTATTTAACAATACCTTTTTAACGAAATATTGATTGAAAAACTCCTCAATACCTCAATAAAAGTTGGAACGGTAATCTTCAATTTTAGTCCTTTCTCTCAAATTTTCTAAAATCAAATAGGGCAAAGAATAAAGCATTCTTGCATTTAGTTGAATTATTTCCTGCTGAGCATTGAATGTTTCGGTATTTTCCTTTTTGTTTGATGTTTTCATTACATAAACTCCAGCATTTCCTTGAAATGGTCCCGAAACTTTTTCGAGTGGAACAATCGTAGCTTTTCCTATGATGTAAGGTTCAAATCCGGCTAATCCAAACTGATAAGAAGTAAAATTAACGTTTTCGGCCATTTTAATTTCTGCATTCAGTGAAGCAGCTAAAGCTTCGAGGTCAGGTGTTTTCTTTAATTGCTCTGAAATATTATTTATCATTTGCGCCGCCTTTTTATCTCTTATTATTTCGCTTTTCAACTGAGCAGAAACTTTTTCTATCGGCATATAACCCTTTTCGTTTTTTTCGGTTATCATCGCCACTACATAATAGTTGCCGCAATCGAAAACATCAGAAACATCGCCTTTTCCCCCTTTAAAGGCCCAGCGAACTATTTGACGGGATTGGGGTAAATTGTTTATTTGTTCGGTATTTTCATTCAGATTTTCGGTTTTTTGCACAATATAACCTTTTTCTTGGGCTCTTGAAACAAATTTCTCTGCATCCAATTCGGCTGCAAATTGTTTGGCTTGGTTGTATATTTGACTGTATGTTTTACTACTTGGTGTAACTTTTCTTTGAAGAATGGCAAGTTTCACTTTTCTGCGTAGGGGCGTGCGGTCAGTTACCTGCATGATTTGAGTTCCTTGAATATCTTTTATTACAAAAACTTCATTCAGAGGCTTTTTAAATGCGTTTTCCAAAATTTGCTTATCCACTCCTTGAGCTCCGTCGGGTAACCAGCCTATTTCACCTCCGTTTGCAGCAGTTTGAGGAACAGCAGAATACTTTCTGGCCAAAGTTGCAAAATCGGCACCCGCTCGAAGGGCTTTTACTATGCTGTCAGCTTTTCCTTCGTTTTCCTTAGTCAGGAAAATATGCCGTAACTTAACTGAATCGGGACGAAGAATATCGGTTTCCATGATGCGCGCCATAGTGTAAGTGTCGTTTTCAAAAACAGGTCCGAACACATCATTTTTTTTCCCTCTAAATGCAAAATCTTTTAACATGGCAGGTACAGTTGCTTCAGAATAATATCTGCCGTCGTACATAATGTCGGAATTGGTATTTACCAGACCTACCACATCGTCTGTTGTTCTAAATTCGTCTTCAAGCTTGTTAATCCATTCCTCAGCTTCTTGGAAATCTTCTTGTGAAGGCTTGATTTCCAGGGCAACATAATTGATAGATGCAGATTTTTCCTGTTTGAAAAGTTCTTTTCGTTTGTTATAAAGGTCTCTAAGTTCTTTAGAACTTACTTTAAAAATAGAATCAGGCACTGAATAATACGGTTGCATTACATAAGCCGCGTCAACAGTAATTTTTCGAGCTTCAAAATTCATTTTTGCATCTATACTGTTGGCAGATATGGCAGAAGTAATTAACTTATTGTATTTTTCCTGTAAAATAGCATTTTTTACGTTTTTTTCCCAAAAAAGCCAGTAATTTTTAGCTTGATCTATTTGTTGCTTCATCTCATTATTGGTAGGAGTAACATCAAGACTGTTGAGGAATTGGACAAGTAAAGAGCGACTAAATTGTCCTGTTTCATCCATAAAAGCCCCGCGCTGTAGAATGATAGGATGTATGTTTTTCCCGATCAGTCTTTCAGAAAGTTCTTCGGGACTTACGGAAAGCCCTATTTTTTTTGCTTCGTGAGTTAAAATTTTTTCCATCAGCATGTTTTCCCACACCGATGCTCTTAATTGGGATACAACTTCTTCGTTCAAATTCGTTTGCCCTGTCTCAATTTTATACACTTCCGTCATCTGGTCAATGGCTGCACTGAACTCGTGGATGCTGATGTTTTCATCACCTATGACGGCAATTTTTTCTTTCGACTGATTAAAAAAAGTGGAGCTCGAATTAAGAAAATCTCCAACAATAAAAGCCAATAAAGCAAGTCCGATAACTACAATAAGCAAAACTCCTTTGCTCCTGATCTTCTCTAAAGTTGCCATTTTACATTTAAAATTATTTGCTATAAAACTATTATTTTTTCAATTTTAAGGGCACGAATATACGAAAAATTCTTGATACTTTGATTTTTGATTGAATTTCTTGACTTCAAAAAGACAAAAAAATTATTTCTGTAGTTTCATTTTTACCAGTTCAATACGATTATTGGTAATTTTTATACATTTGAAAGTATAATTATCAATTTGGATGGACTCGTTTAACTTAGGAAAATGCTGATGATAAAGAATAAAACCGGCAATAGTATCGTAAGCATCCGATTCGCGAAGGTTGAGATGAAATTTTTCATTAATTTCCTTAACTTCCAGGCGGCCTGAAAAAACATATTCGTTTTCGCCGACCTTTTCTGCAACAAAATCATGTGTGTCATGCTCATCTTCTATTTCTCCAAAAATTTCTTCCATAATATCTTCCAATGTAACAATACCTGCCGTTCCTCCAAACTCATCCACCACAACTGCTATACTTTTTTTCTCTTTCAGAAAAATTTTCATTAGTTTTTGAGCTGCCATGTTTTCGGGAACAATGGGTATCTGGTTAATATGCTCTCTCCAATCATTTTGATGCTGAAACATTTCAGAAGAATGAATATAACCAATGATGTTGTCAATATTTTCTTTGTAAATAGGAATCTTAGAGAAACCCGTTTCAATGAAGGTTTGCTTTAACGTTTCCAAATCCACATTGTAATCCAATGCAACTATTTCGGTACGTGGAACCAAGCAATCGCGTAATTTAACCTTTGAAAAATCAAGTGCATTCTGAAAAATTTTTACTTCGTTGTCAACATCCTGCTTGTGTTCGGTGTTTTCAAAACTTTCGTGTACCAAATAATTCAAATCTACGCGAGAGAAGGCATTTTCATTAGCCAAAGGGTTGATTTTTATACCCATTAGTCTCATAATTCCAAACGAAAGAGACGTTGCTAACAAGGTAATGGGGTATAAAATTACATAGAAGAACAATAACAAAGGAGAAAAAATGCTTAACCAAAAATTTGGATTTACACGAAAAATACTTTTGGGTAAAAATTCTCCCGTAACCAAAACAAGAGCTGTAGCCACTATAGTTTGTGTGAAAGTAATTAAAAATTGACTACCAAGTATTTGTAGCAATGGGGACAAAATTTTTGCCATCAGCAACCCGTAGATAACAAGAGATATATTATTTCCAACAAGCATGGTAGAAATGTACTGCTGGGGATGCTTATAAAAAATAGTAAGTATGGATGAAGTTATACTGCGCTGTTTCTTATCCAGCTCAAATCGAAGCTTATTTGAAGAAACAAAAGCAATCTCCATCCCAGAGAAAAAAGCGGAGAAGAAAAGAGTTATTAAAACAGCTGTAAAATTATTCACCTTAAAAAATTAGCTTTACACTTGCAAAGATACAATATTTAAAGTAACATACAGAGCGTTTAAATAAATTATAAAAAAGAGGCCACTCTTAAAACCTGATTTTTTTTCAAAAGGGAGAAAAAATGAGATTTTTTTTGAAGAGAAGTATTAAATTTTTTGTTGTTTCAATTTATCAAAAGTTACACAATAAATAACAAAGAACATCAATAGACGCTTTTTTTCAAAAAAAGTCTATTGATGTTCAAAACCAGAGGAAAAAAGTCAATTAACTTTTTTAATCAATTCCATTCCTATTTGCAAAGCTTTTTCGTTTTGCGGAATCAAATGATGATGACGTTCGGGCAACGATTTTTTCAAACCTTCCAGCACATTCTCTATCTTCACAATGGGCCTGACTTTTAAAAATCCTCCCAAAATAATCATATTGAGCGTTTTGGCAGCATTATGAGCTGTTGCATATTCTGTTGCATCGATTCGATACACGTTGATATCGGTGCGCGTGGGGAATTTGTGAAATCCGTTTCCGTCAAATATCAAGGTACCGCCCGGTTTCACCTTGCTTTCAAATCTTTCCAGTGAAGGCTGATTTAAAATGATAGCAGTATCATAAGAGCTCAAAACCGGCGAGCTTATTTTTTCATCGCTTAAAATAACCGTAACATTTGCTGTTCCCCCGCGTTGTTCAGGCCCGTATGATGGCATCCAACTCACTTCCTGGCCTTGCATCAAGCCTGAATATGCGAGAATTTTCCCCATGGAAAGCACGCCTTGTCCACCAAAACCTGAAATAATGATTTCTTCTTTCATCTGTTTATTGTTTTTTCAATAATACTTTCTCTTTTAAAACAAATAAGTTTACCTTAAAATCAATATGATTTATTGTTATTATTCTAATTTATGATCGGTGTAGAAATTCGGTATTTAAAGAGCATTGAAATATCGATTAAATGTCCTTTAAATCTCCCAGCGGATAGGCAGGGAACATATTTTCTTCCATCCATTTGTTGGCATTTTCGGGTGTCATTTTCCAGCCTGCGTTACAGGTAGAAACTACTTCTACTATGGAAGTTCCCTTATTTAACATGGAATTTTCAAAAGCTTTCTGAATGGCTTTTTTTGCTTTTCGCACTCCGGCTACCGACTGAACGCTTTGACGCGTAACATAGCAAGTTCCGGGCAATTGTGCCAACAAATTGGTGATATTCAGAGGATAACCATTCAATTCCGTTTTCCGCCCATAGGGAGTAGTAGAAGTTACCATATCCGGCAGTGTGGTTGGTGCCATTTGTCCACCTGTCATTCCGTAAATACCGTTATTGATGAAAATGATCACAATATTTTCACCACGATTACAAGCATGAATCGTTTCGGCTGTTCCAATAGCAGCTAAATCGCCATCTCCTTGATAGGTAAACACATAACGATCGGGCAATAATCTTTTAATGGCAGTTGCCAAAGCCGGTGCTCGTCCGTGAGCAGCTTCCTGCCAGTCGATGTCAATATAATTGTAGGCAAATACGGCACATCCTACCGGAGCTATTCCTATAGTTTTATCCTGAATGTCCATTTCATCAATTATTTCGGCAATAATCCGGTGAACTACTCCATGACTGCAGCCCGGACAATAGTGCATATAAGTTTCTTTGAGTGTCTTGGGTTTTGCATAAACCAAATTCTCAGGACTAATTATTTCGTTGTTCGACATTTTTCTAAATTTTTGAATGAATAATACTGTTAATTAAACTTCAGCAAATGAATTAACCGGCTGAAGAATTATTTTTATTTGATCAGTTTGGATACCAAAGCATCGTAAACTTCATCGGGTGAAGGTACTATTCCGCCCAATCGACCAAAAAATTCAACGGGAACTTTTCCATTAACTGCCAGACGGACATCTTCCACCATTTGTCCGGCATTCATTTCGATAGAAATCATTCCCTTGACCGACGAAGCCAATTGATTAATCATATCTTTTGGAAAAGGGAAAAGGGTAATGGGACGCAGCAAACCGGCCTTGATTCCGTTCTCGCGTGCCATTTCAACCGCTTTTTGACTCACGCGAGCGCAAGTTCCAAAAGCTACAATAAGGTAATCGGCATCATCAGCCATATAAGTTTCGTAACGAACTTCATTTTTTTCCATCTCCCGATAACGTTTCTGTATTCTCAGATTAATGGCTTCCATTGCTTCAGCTTCGAGCGCCAAGGAAGAAATTACATTTTGTGATCGGTTGGATGGCTTACCCAGCGTCGCCCACGGACATTGTTCACGAATTTCATCGTCGGTGCGACGTGGTTGGAAAGGAGGCAACACCACTTTTTCCATCATCTGACCAATAATTCCATCGGCCAGAATCATGACGGGATGCCTGTACTTAAAAGCCAAATCGAAGGACAGCGGCATAAAATCGGCCATTTCCTGTACGGAAGCCGGAGCTAACGTTAGAAGTTTATAATCACCGTGTCCACCACCTTTTACTGCCTGAAAATAATCTCCCTGACTGGGTTGAATCGTTCCCAAACCCGGACCTCCGCGCATTACGTTAACAATTACGCAGGGTAACTCTGCACCCACCATATAGGAAATTCCTTCCTGCATTAAACTGACACCGGGACTGGATGAGGAAGTCATGGCTCTTTTTCCACAACCTGCAGCTCCATAAACCATGTTGATGGAAGCTACTTCGCTTTCGGCCTGTAATACCACCATACCGGTTGTTGTCCAGGGTTGCAGTTCCATTAAGGTTTCCATAACTTCCGACTGAGGAGTAATGGGATAACCAAAATATCCATCGCATCCACAACGTATGGCTGCATGGGCAATGGCTTCGTTTCCCTTCATCAGAAGAACTTCTTCTTTGTTATCTGTTTTTGAGTTTTTGTTCATTTTTTTACAATTTAAACATTGAATAAATACGGTTGAAGAGTAGAAATTTATTGTACTCTCATTTTATAAACCGTGATGCAAGCATCGGGACAAACATAGGCGCAAGCAACGCAACCAACACATGCATCAGGATTACTCAGGAAAGAATAGTTGTATCCTCTTGAATTTGCCTCCTTCGACAGCGATAAAGCTTTGGGTGGGCAAGCTACGACGCACAGATTGCATCCTTTACAGCGTTCCGTATCTACGACCACAGTTCCTTTTATTTTAGCCATTCTGTTTATATTTTAAATTTTTTTTTCTTCGCAAAAGTAGTGAAATTTGAGAAAATTGTTGGAATTTTTTTATCCAAATTCTTCAAATGAAAAATATTTTTAAAAATTTTAAAATGTAATTAATTGATTTTTAGTTATTTCTTTTGGCTGAACAACCAGCTTAAAAAATCAGGTTGAGCAAAAGCAAAATCCCAACTGTTATGTTTTACTCCGGGAAATTCAATATATTCAACTTTAGTCGATCCAAGCGCTTTTAATTCAATATAAGCATTGCGCGAATGTTCGGCAGAAACCACATCATCGCTGCCACCATGATAAATTCTGATGGGCATGTGTTTAACTTTCTTCAACCTTTCCAAACTTACACCTCCACAAATAGGAATGGCTGCTGCAAACGTTTTGGGCTGACGACAGATCAGGTCGAATGTTCCCATTCCTCCCATGGAAAGTCCCATAACATAAATCCTTCGGCTATCTACAGCCTCTTCTTTCCTGATTTGTTTAAGTAACCGAATAACCATTTGCATGGATGGTGTTGGCTCTTTGGAATTTATGAAAGAAAATCCGTTGTCCCGTTCTTTAATTGGCGCCCAAAAACCATTTTCAGGACATTGCGGAAAAACTACAATGGCGGGATATTTTTGTCGGTTCTGTGAATCAGTAAAAAGGGAAGCGCCATGCACCAGCTGTTTTTCATTGTCATTTCCTCTTTCTCCAGCTCCATGCAAGAAAAGAACAAGCGGATAAGAAGCGGACTTGTTGTAATTTTCGGGGTATAAAATGCGATAAGGCAAGGTATCTCCTTTGTAAATAAATAATTTTTTCAGAAACAACTCGTTTTGAGCCTGAGACAATATACTCACGAACAAAAAAAGGCTCAACAAAGAAAAAAACTTTTTCATAAACTGATGATTTTTACAAACTATTGTTTTTCAATGTATCATATTATTTTCGGTTTTGGTTTAAGGAAGTTTTAGTTGTAGCTGTTGGATAAACATAAATAATGATTAAACAAAAATACTTTCTAAAAGTTCTATTTTTTCCACGATCGATAAGGATTTTTTTTGAGCATGGCGTTGTAATATTCAGGTTTTCCTGTAACTTCTTCTCCCAACCAATCGGGCTTTAAAACCTCTTGGCTTTCATTTTCCAATTCAATTTCGGCTAAAATCAATCCTTCATTTTCGCCAAAAAATTCGTCCACTTCAAAACGCTGTCCCCGATAAACAACTTCGTAACGCTTTTTTTCGATAATGCCGGGTTCACAAATTTTCATTAATTCCTGCGCCTCGTCAACAGGGATTTCTTTTTCCCACTCGAAGCGGCTCAATCCCGAAAGATTACTTTTCCCCTTAATAGTAAGGAAAGCAGAAATATCCATAATACGAACTCTGACCGTACGCTCAGGATCAGAACACAGGTAACCCTGAATAATGCGATAACTTTTGGAAGCTTGAGATTTAAATGCTCCCGTTACCAAAAATTTTCTTTCTGTTTCAATTTTCATTTTTAAAAGATATTTGTCGATTTAAAATATCTGTAGCACATTTTTCCACCAAATTCTGATTTTGAAATTTTTTCATGCTCAACTTCGAAGAAAAATGTTTTCTCTACTCATTTTTGATACTCGACTTCTCAGGTTTGAAACAACTTTTGCAATTTTCCCTGTCGAAAAAGAAAATTTTTAACGATTGCAAATTTCCATAAAAGAACAATTGTCGCAGTTTTCTTTAATTTGCGTTTGCTTAAAAGGAATTTCAGGATTAAAAATTTCATTCAGCAATAAAGTCAGTTTTTCCTTAAATTCATGCTCGAAAATGCCGAAATCTTCCACCTGAATAGTGTGCTTCTCCGGTTTGAATTGAATTGAAGAAGAAAAACCGCTGCTAAAAATTTCCTTCAAATAGTAAATGGCGGGTGAAATAATTTTCTTTTCGGCTTTGGAACGATAAAGCAGGCAATACATAAAAACCTGAAAAATATGTTTTGGCCGATTTTTCATCGGGAGAGAACCATCAAACAAATCATCCAACAATTTAAAGGTTGTATTTCCCGTTCCCGTTTTATAATCAATGATACGCAAAAAATTTTCCGTTTCATCAATCCGATCGATATAGCCTTTTATATTCACTCGCAAGTTTAGCGTTTCGAGCGGGAAGCGAATACTGCAAAATTCCTCAGCGCCGAGATAACGAAAAGGTGTCAATTGCTGATCGACATACAATAAACGCATCAGAAACTTTTTCAGTATTTTGCTGATGAGTAAATTATTGCCTTCTAATGGCGGGATTTTTCCGTTTTGTTCGTTTTTAAAAAAATGTTTTGAAAAAGCCAGTGAAATGGCCTCGTCCACCAACGAAGGCTGACGCAAAATTTTCTCAAAATCTTCTTTTCCCAGCTGCACATCTTTAAATGGTTTGTAAAGCAATTCAGCAGAAGAGTGGAACAAAGTACCGAACAAATCATTTTCCACTGTTTCAGTAATTTCTTCCGTTTCTTTGATTCGGGCTATTTGAGCATAATAAAATTTCAGCGGACAATCTATGTAAGCATTGATGGAGCTGGCAGAAAGGTACAACTTGTCATCGCCGGAAGAAACAAAACGCTGCAATTTTTCGCGGATAAGTGAGTCCTTTTCTACCGAAGCGGAGACTGCATCTTTCAAAAAAATATCGTAAGTAATGTTTTTACGTTCAACCTTTGTGTCGTAAAGATATTCGAGCTGATAAAGGAACCTGCTGACTTCTCCCGTCTGAAAACCTTCAGTACTGGAATTATATAAAAAATAAACCTTTTGGGCATGATGAATCAGCCTATAAAAATTGTAGGCACTAATGGCATCCTGATGTTCCTTTGCAGGCAAGCCGAAACCACGACGCAAATTGTAGGGAATAAAACTGTGGGTGGGAGCATTTTTTGGAAAAACACCTTCATTGAAAGAAGTCAGCAAAATATTATCAAAATCCAAACCCCTGGTTTCCAACACGCCCATAATTTGCAAACCTTCCAGTGGTTCACCGACAAAAGGTAAAGTAATAAAGGCAGAATATTGAAAAATCAATCGCATCAAAGTATCCATCTTCATTTCGATTCCTTCTGACTGATATTGCAAAATATCGGACATGCGGTTTAGAAAACGATAATATTGAATCACAAAATCGGTTTCCATTCGATATTGATGATTTCCAAAACCAATTTGCTGAAAATTTTTCCGTAAAATACGTAAAATGTTCAACAAATACGTCAGCATTTCGCGTGCATCATTTTGCGGCCGAAAAATAGCAGTAAACAACTCATTGATTTGAAGTTGTTCAGGCCGAATGTATATCGAGTTGTTTTCTACCATTTGCTGAAGTATATTTTTGCTGTCGTCTCCACAAAGCAACGTAATGTAGGAATGCTGCAAAATTTCGGTTACCGGTTGATGATAAAACAACACTTCTTCATCGGAATTGCGAATTCGTTTCTGCAAGTCGAAAACATGCTCAATCAACCCGGAAACAGGGGTGCTTTTGAGCGGAAAACCCATAGTAACATTTACCTTTTCGATGTGCTCGGGCAGGGAGTAAAGCGCAGGCAAGAGCAAATTTTCATTTGGCAAAACAACAGCCGTTTTAATCCAACTTTCTTGCTGAACGGATGCATCCTGAGGATAAATGCGATTTAGAATTTCATAAATCTGTTTGATCTGACCAATTTCAGAAGGCACGGCTATCAGCTCAAAATACTGTTTTTTCCTTTCTTCGACAGGAGTTTCAATGGAAAATTTGGAAGGAAAAGTTTTGGTATTTTCCATGAAAAAAGTTGAGGCCGGGTTATCGGCATCGCGTAAAGCCGGAGCTTCATAATCCCAGTAAAAATCGGCTTTCTCTTTTTTTTGGAGGACTTCAAAAAGAGTTTTTTCGCAGCGATTCAGCGCATTGAATCCGATAAAAACAAATTGTTTTCCTTCCCATTCTTGAATTTTTTCTTCGCTTTCGAGTCGTTCGGCTAGGTTGCGATAAATCATACCTTCCGTTGCCATGTTTTCCCGCTTCAATTCCTCCGTAAAATCTTGATAAACAGGATAAAGAATTTTCCAAATTTGTATAAAATCTTCCTGCGTTTTTTCCTTAGGAATCGGGATAAAGTTTTTCCAAAACTGACGAATAGCATCCAACTGATTTTCGGAAAGATAATTGAACATGCGGTCAATCTGTTTCAGTTCAGTAACATTGGTAAACAGTTGGCGGGCATCAATGCGATATTTGTCGATATCGTCGAAGTCGTTGAGCAACATTTCGCCCCAATAAGCAAAAGAATCGAAATTTTCGTTAGTACCACTTTTTTCCTTATAAATTCTATACAGACGAAACAGGAGACTCAACCTGTCAGCCAAATGAAATTGGGCTACAGAGGTAAAACAATCGTTAATGGTCAATATTTCGGGCGAGAAAAGCGGTTTTTTGGCTATTTGCGAAATGTAGCGCTGAAAAAACATGCCTGCGCGCCTGTTGGGAAAGACAAAGGTAAAATCGGAAATTTTATCTTCATAGTGGTTGTAATATGTTTGAGCAATACGATAGAGAAAAGATTCCATTGTTGAATAATAAAATAAAACCTGCTTTGGTTGAATTTACCAAAATTACAACAAAAGCAGCTGAGATTAAAATTTTAATTTCATCGAAAAATTACTTTTTCCAGAACGCTGGTGTAAAAAGCAGCAAAACCGTGAAAAGTTCAAGACGTCCCAACAACATCATAAACGACAGGAACCATTTGGCAAAAACTGGGAAATAAGAATAATTTCCCACAGGCCCAACCATTCCCAAGCCTGGCCCAACGCCGCCCAAACAAGCCACAAGTCCGCCAACCGATTCAATAAAATTAACACCCGACATGCAAAGAATTAAGATTCCCAGAATGGCTGCAATCAAATAAAGCAAAACAAAAACCAGCACTCTGGTAACCACATCCTGAAATACAATTTTTCCGCTGTAACGCACCGGAACGACTGCCTTTGGGTGGATAAGTCTTTTGAATTCGTAATAACAAAATTTGAAAACAATCACGATACGCACCATTTTAATAGCCCCACTGGTAGAACCTGCCGAAGCACCCGTCAGCATGACAATCAGCAAAATTACCCACACAAAGGGTTTCCATTGCATATAATCAACGGTAGTAAAACCTGTGGTTGACATAAGTGAACCAACTGTGAATAAGGCATTTCTCCATGATTCTTCCACTTTGTGAAAAGATATGGGTCGAGAAAAGTCAATCATGGAAAGTGCAACAATAATAGCAAAGCCAAACAATACAATCAGATAATAACGCAACTCCTCATTTTGGCGTATTTTTTCCAGCTTATTTTTAAATCCGAAATAATAAAGGCTGAAATTGACACCGGATAAAATCATAAAAATAATTATGGTGTATTGAATGTAAGGCGAATCCCAATATTGGATACTGTTTTGTTTTGTTGAAAATCCGCCTGTAGCTATGGTGGCAAACGAATGGCAAACGGCATCAAACCAAGTCATTCCTCCCAATCGCAACAAAATAGTTTCGGAAAAAGTGAGCAAAAAATAAATTACAAACAATCTTTTAGCTGTTTCACTGATTTTGGGATGAATTTTATCTTTCGTAGGGCCACTGCTTTCGGCTGCAAAAAGTTGTGCCCCGCTTGTGCCAAACATAGGCAGCAAAGCCAAAGAAATAACGATGATGCCCAAACCACCCATCCAGTGGGTAAGACTTCTCCAAAACAGCATGGAGTGGGACAGTTCTTCAATATTATTTAAAATGGAAGCGCCGGTTGTTGTAAATCCCGAAATTGTTTCAAAAAAGGCATCTGTAAAAAGAGGAATGCTTTTACTAAGCCAAAAGGGAAGAGATCCAAACAATGAAAAAATTATCCATGCCGAAGTTACCACCAGCGAACCTTCGCGTTTACCAACAGACATAGGAGCATTTTTTCCAAAAAAGAAACCCGCAAAGCCGACAACATAACAAAGCAAAGAGGTGAAAATAAAATAAACACCGTCATTTTCCCTGTAAATCAATGAAATAAAAAACACCAACAATAAAGCAGTTCCTTCACTCAGTAGAAGACTGCCCAACATACGAATCACCAGTTTAAAATTTATTTCACGATTCATGGTTTTAGTGAATAAAATGGGGTCAGGTGTTGAAAAAGGGTTCGAGTTTACGAATAGCTGAAGAAATACAAAAAACTATCACATGATCTTCGGGTTCTATACTTGTCTCTCCACTGACTATCATTCCTTTTCCATTTCTCACAATACCACCGATATTTACATTTTCGGGCAGTTTTAAATTCTTTATTTTAGAACGTGTAATTTTTGAACCTGCTTTGGCAATAAATTCCACAACTTCAGCATCGGCAGAAGTTAAATTTCTGACATTCAAGACAGAAGCATTTAAAGTGATTTGATAAATATAACTGGCAGCTATCATTTTTTTATTGATAACCGTGCCTATATCCATGCTTTCTGCAAGTGGGATATAATCAATGTTTTCAACTTCTGCAATCGTTTTTTTTACACCAAAACGTTTGGCAACCATACATGCCAACAAATTCATTTCAGAATTTCCTGTTGCTGCCACAAAAGCATCCATTTCCTGAATTCCTTCTTCTCTAAGGACATCAATATTTCGACCATCGCAATTAATAATCAGAGTATCCGGGAACTTTTCAGCCAACTCCATACTCCTTTCATTATTTATTTCCAAAACTTTGGTATGAATATGATCCGGAAGTCTTTTTAATGTTTTTTGTGCAATTCGGCTGCCACCCAAAAACATAACGTTCCTAATAGGAAAATCTTCCTTGCCTGCTTGTTCCCTTACGAAATTTAAATTTTGAGGTGTAGTGATAAAATACACAATATCATTGTCCAAAATTTCGTCGCTGCCTTTGGGTATAATGGTCTGCATCCCACGTTTTATGGCGACTACTCTGTACTTGTCATGATCAAAATAACCGGTACTGAATTTTTTGTTGATAATTTCCGAATTGCTTCGAACCTTAATACCCAGCAAAATCAGAGCATCATTGCAAAAACTCATATTTTGTCGTAGCCAACTGGTTTTCAATGATTCCGAAATTTCTTTTGCGGCAAGCACTTCAGGATAAATCAAATAATCGACCCCCAATTTCTTGAAAAAATCCTTGTTTTCGGGGAAAAGATATTCGTAATTATCAATACGCGCAAGCGTTTTTTCGGCACCCAAATTGGTGGCCAACATGCAGGCAGTCATGTTTACACTTTCATAGGGAGTAACAGCTATAAACAAATTGGCATTTTCTACGCCAATTTCCCTCAAGTGATTGATGGAAGTGGAAGAACCCACACTGGTGAGTAAATCGTAGTTGCTTTCCAAATCCATCAGCCGGTCAGGATTTTCATCACTTAGGGTTATTTCCATACTTTCCCGAGCCAGCAATTTTGCTAAGTGCGTTCCGACTTCTCCTGCCCCAACAATAATAATTTTCATTCTTTGAAATCTTTTCTGAAAATTCTGTTGATTATAGAATTTTTATTTTTTCCAAAATTATTGGAAGAAACTATCTGTTGTTTTTTTGAATTATCGTTTTCAGTGTTTTTTTGTAGCATGTCGATAATGGTTTTTGATATCCCATTTTCGTCCATACCCAGCATGGCATATAATTCGTCAGGCGAACCTTGTTCAATAAAATTGTCAGGTATGCCAAGTCTTTTCACCCGAACCGAATAATTATGATCGGCAAAAAATTCCAGCACTGCACTGCCAAGACCCCCCTGTATAACGCCATCCTCAATAGTCAAAACGTATGAAAATTTAGCTCCGATTTTATGGAGCATATTTTCATCCAAAGGTTTAAGAAAACGCATGTCATAATGTGCAATTGACAAATGGCACTCGTTTTCAACTTTCTCAATAGCTTTTTCGGCTTTCACTGCCATTGTTCCAATAGTTAAAACAGCCAAATTTTCACCCTCTTTCAAACATTCACCTTTACCTACTTCAAGCCTCTGCATTGGTTTTCTCCAATCGACAACAGATCCGGCTCCACGAGGATAGCGAATTACAAACGGTCCCAAGTCGGGTTGTTGCGCCGTAAACATCAAATTGCGCAATTCAATCTCATTTCGAGGAGCGGCAATGGTCATATTAGGAATACAACGCATATAGGCCAAATCGAATACACCGTGATGAGTGGGGCCATCTGCACCCACCAATCCCGCTCGATCGAGACAAATCACTACATGCAAATTTTGTAATGCTACATCGTGAATCACATTGTCATAAGCTCGTTGGCAAAAAGTCGAATAAATGTTACAGAAAGGAATCATTCCTTCTTTCGCCAATCCGGCCGAAAAAGTTACGGCATGGCCTTCGGCTATACCTACATCAAATACTCTTTCCGGAAATTCCTTTTGCATGATGTTCATGGAACAACCACTGAGCATGGCAGGTGAAACCCCTACAATTCTATCGTTGCTTTTAGCCAATTCCAGCAGGGTTTCTCCGAAAACATGCTGAAAAAGAGGAGGCTCGGAAACAGAATTGGAAGAAGTTTTTTCTCCTGTTTCCACACAGAATTTTCCCGGTGAATGCCATTCGGTTACAGCTTTTTCGGCAGGCTCGTAACCTTTTCCTTTTTTGGTTAGACAATGCAAAATTTTAGGGCCCTTATAATCCTTAATTTCTGAGAGAATTCTCACCAATTCATTAACATCGTGCCCATCCACCGGTCCGAAATACCGAATATTCAATCCTTCAAAAAGATTGTGCTGTCGGGTAAGGGTAGCTTTCAGCGCATTGTTGAAACGAATGATATTGTCTTTTCTCGACTCATCAATCAAATTCAACCCTTTCAGCATTTTATAAATTTTGTACCTTATTTTGTTGTAGGTCTGAGAAGTAGTAATATCAATCAAGTATTCGGTAATACCACCTTTCAGGGGGTCAATAGCCATCTGATTATCGTTAACAATTATCAACAAGTCATTGATATTTTTACTCATTGACACATTGTTCAACCCTTCAAAAGCAAGTCCGCCGGTAAGAGCTCCATCACCAATGACGGCTACGACATGCCTGTCTTTTTCATTTTTCAGTTTGGAAGCAATATCCATTCCCAATGATGCTGAAATGGAAGTTGAAGCATGACCAACTCCAAAAGCATCATATTCACTTTCTTTGGGAGAAGGGAAGCCACTAATTCCTTTAAATTCACGATTGGTGTGAAATTTATCACGACGACCGGTAAGAATTTTGTGCGCATACGCCTGATGACCCACATCCCAAACAATGCGGTCGTAGGGAGTATTAAATACATAATGTAGAGCAACCGTGAGTTCCACGGCACCAAGACTGGATGCCAAATGACCCGGATGTTGGGAAACTTCGTCGATAATAAGTGTTCTTAATTCTCGGCAAACCGCTTCAAGTTCTTCTTTTTTAAGAACTTTCAAATCCTTAGATGATTCAATGTGAGATATATAAGTAAAATTTTTATTTTCCATTTTCTGAGATTATGATTGTGCACAAAATTAATACATTTTTTAATGTTTGCTACTTTTTAAACAAATAATTTATTGCTTTGTATTTATACCGCCTTTATAAAAAAGACAAGTTTATACACAGAATAATTGAAAGCTATAAAATTATTTTTTAATTATTTCCGACTGCCTTATATAACAAATTGAAAAAAAATATGATTTTTTTTTGATAAAGTAATTTTTTCATCTATCTTTGCACCGAAATTCAATTTTGAAGAAATGTATCGGAAAAATAATTTTTTAGGAATCGTCGTGCTACTTTTGGTCCACAATCAAAGGTGAGGATGGTTCTTATTATTTTTTATATAATAAAGCATAACAGATAAAACCTTTCTCACCTTCATAGAGAAAGGTTTTTCTGTTTTTATTGAATTTACTTTTTTACTTAGAAAAAGTAAAAAGCAAACAAATAATTGATTTAAAATCAGTAAGTAATATAAATTTTTAAAATAATTTTTGAATGGGAACTTCAATAAACAGTGTTGAAGAACAATCAATGATAAGCAGGTTGAGAAGTACAACCAGCACATCAGGAAGAAGAATGGCCGGAGCGAGAGCCTTGTGGCGAGCCGCCGGCATGAAAAACGAACAAATGGGAAAACCCGTGATTGCGATAGTCAATTCTTTTACTCAGTTTGTTCCGGGACACGTTCACTTACACGAAATTGGTCAGAAAATAAAAGCTGAAATAGAAAAACTCGGCTGTTTTGCAGCAGAATTTGATACCATAGCCATTGATGATGGAATAGCCATGGGGCATGACGGAATGCTTTACTCGCTACCTTCCCGCGACTTGATTGCCGATAGCGTGGAATACATGATGAATGCTCACAAGGCTGATGCCATGATATGTATCAGCAATTGCGATAAAATTACTCCCGGTATGTTAATGGCCGCCATGCGATTGAATATCCCTACTGTTTTTGTATCGGGTGGGCCAATGGAAGCAGGCGAATTGGATGGTGTACAGCTCGATTTGATTGATGCAATGGTGCAGTCGGCTGACGACTCGATTCCCGACGAACAAATTCAAAGAATTGAAAATGCAGCCTGTCCTACTTGTGGTTCTTGTTCAGGAATGTTTACCGCCAATTCGATGAACTGTCTGACCGAAGCTATTGGACTGGCACTTCCGGGAAACGGAACAATAGTAGCAACACATGTCAACCGGGAAAAATTGTTTGTACAAGCTGCCAAACTGATCGTTGAAAATGCTTATAAATACTATCGGGATGGGGATGCTTCTGTTTTACCACGTTCCATTGCTACACGTGAAGCTTTTCTTAACGCCATGAAACTGGATATTGCCATGGGAGGCTCTACCAATACCGTTTTACACTTGCTGGCTGTTGCTCACGAAGGCGAAGTAAATTTTACAATGGACGATATTGATGAACTTTCCCGCCATACACCTTGTTTATGTAAGGTGGCACCAAACACTCAAAAATACCACATTCAGGATGTCAATCGTGCAGGTGGAATTTTGGGAATATTGGCAGAACTCAGTCGTGGAGGACTCATCGACACCAATGTTCGTCGCGTTGATGGAATGACTTTAAAGGAAGCCATTCATAAATATGATATTACATCGCCCCATATTTCGGCTGAAGTTATTCAGCTCTACAAAAGTGCACCGGCCAACCGGTTTAATTTGGTAATGGGTTCTCAAAATTCTTATTATAAGGAATTGGACACCGACAGAACAAACGGATGTATTCGTGATTTGGATCATGCTTATACAAAAGATGGCGGACTTGCAATTTTGAAAGGAAATTTGGCTCAGGATGGATGTGTTATTAAAACGGCCGGCGTAGATGAAAGTATCTGGAAATTCTCCGGTCCGGCAAAAGTATTTTCTTCTCAGGATGCAGCTTGCGAAGGAATTTTAAGTGGAAAAGTTGTGGCAGGTGATGTGGTAGTCATCAATTTTGAAGGACCAAAAGGAGGGCCGGGAATGCAGGAAATGCTCTATCCGACTTCCTATATCAAATCGCGCCACTTGGGAAAAGAATGTGCATTGATTACCGACGGAAGGTTTTCTGGCGGAACTTCGGGGCTTTCCATAGGTCATATTTCGCCTGAAGCCGCAGCAGGAGGCAATATAGCATTATTGCGCGATGGCGACATGATTGAAATCGATATTCCCGCACGTTCCATACAAGTGAAACTCAGTGAAGAAGAATTGGAAAAACGCCGCCAGGAAGAGTTGTCGAGAGGAAAAGAAGCTTTTACGCCGAAAGACCGTCAGCGTTCGGTTTCAAAAGCTCTAAAAGCCTATGCTTCAATGGTAAGTTCGGCCGATAAAGGCGCAGTGCGGTTGATTTAAAATAAAAAATGATTTTTTACAGTACAAAAAGTTTATTATTAGATTCAAAGATTCCCAAATGAAAAAAGGAGGAATAATAATAATATGAAAATGACAGGAGCAAAAGCATTGATAGAATCATTGCTGCAAGAAGGAGTAGAAACCATATTCGGATACCCGGGCGGTGCCATTTTGCCCGTTTTTGATGCTTTATACGATTACGAACGGAAAGTAAATCATATTCTTACGCGCCACGAACAGGGTGCCGCTCATGCAGCTGAAGGATATGCCCGCGTTTCGGGGAAAGTGGGAGTTTGCCTGATAACTTCGGGACCGGCAGCAACTAATGCTATTACCGGAATCAGCGACGCCATGCTCGACAGTGTCCCATTGTTAGTCATTACAGGACAAGTTGGAGCAAGTTTGCTTGGTACGGATGCATTTCAGGAAATTGATGTGATTGGTATTACACAACCTATAACAAAATGGTCATATCAGATTCGGCGGGCCGAAGATGTGGCATGGGCAGTTGCTCGCGCCTTTTACATTGCATCCACCGGACGTCCCGGACCTGTAGTACTCGATTTTACCAAAAATGCACAGTCGGAAGAAGTAGATTTTCAATACAAACCTTGTAAATTTATCCGCAGCTATGTTCCGGTTCCAGAAGTTAATTTTTCCCAAATCGAAAAAGCAGCCGAACTGATTAATGCCGCTGAAAAACCTTTTGCTGTGGTTGGTCATGGCGTGATTCTCGGTCAGGCAGAAAAAGACTTGATGGAATTTTTGGAAAAAGCTGATATTCCTGCTGCGTGGACTTTACTGGGGGCTTCGGCCATGCCATCGGACTTTCGGCTGAACAAAGGATTTGTAGGCATGCACGGAAATGTAGCTCCCAATATGAAAACCAATGAATGTGATGTATTAATTGCCATCGGTATGCGCTTCGACGACCGTGTTACAGGCGATCTGAAAACGTATGCCAGTCAAGCCAAAATAATTCATATCGATATTGACGCAGCCGAACTGAATAAAAATCTGAAAGTGGAAGTGCCAGTTTTGGGCTCGGTAAAAGACGTGCTACCGGCTTTAACAAAACTTGTTAAACCTGCCAAACATACCGAATGGATTGATTCCTTTGATATTTTTGAAAAAACGGAATACGAAAAAGTAATTGAACGCGAGGTATTCCCCAAAAGCGGAAAAATTACAATGGGAGAAGTTATCCACAAAGTATCCGAAGCCACTCAGCACAATGCTATTTGTGTTACTGATGTGGGGCAAAATCAAATGGCATCGGCTCGCTATTTTAAATTTTCACAATCCAGAAGTTTGATAACCTCAGGTGGACTGGGCACAATGGGTTTTGGACTTCCGGCAGCTATTGGCGCAAAAATTGCTGCTCCGGACAGAACGGTTTGTCTGTTTGCCGGCGATGGCGGTTTCCAAATGACTATTCAGGAACTTGGAACCATTATGGAAAACAATATCGGCGTAAAAATGATTGTGCTCGACAATAAGTTTTTGGGCATGGTGCGTCAGTGGCAGGAATTATTTTATGAAGAACGCTACTCTTTCACCAAAATGAAAAATCCCGATTTTGTAGCTATTGGAAAGGCTTATAATATTGATGGAAAATTGGTTAACGAACGGGAAGAACTCGATGAGGCCATTGCCGATATGCTGAAGGATGACAGACCTTATCTGTTGGTTGTAAATGTAGAAACAAAAGGAATGGTATACCCGATGATACCTGCCGGAACAAGTGTAACCAACATTATTCTGGAGTAGATTTATTACTGAAATTTCAAAAATATAACTTCAGAGATTTATCAGCATTTTTTAAAACTTTGCATTATGGAAAAGACATTATATACCGTTATCATTTTTTCGGAAAATACGGTTGGCGTACTGAACCAAATTACCGTCATCTTCACGCGTAGAGGTCTGAATATTGAGACTTTGTCGGTTTCTCCATCGGCCATTGCAGGTATTCATAAATTTACGATTACCGTCATTACCACACAGGATGTTATCGAAAAAGTAGTGCAGCAAATCGACAAACGCGTCGATATTCTGAAGGCTTACTACAATACCGATGAAGATCTTGTACATCAGGAAATTGCATTGTACAAAGTGGCAACGGACAAATTGCTCGAATTGGGGTCTATCGAAAAAATGATTCGAGATTACCAAATTCATGTGTTGGAACTCACCGAAAACTGTGTGGTTTTTGAGAAAACCGGACATTATCAGGAAACACAGAAGCTTTTTGAAGAATTGAGCTCGACTATTGGCGTTTTGCAATTTATTCGTTCGGGACGAATTGCCATCACCAAGTCGAAAGTGGAACGGCTGAGCGATATGCTCGAAAAAATGAGTAAACTTGAACAAAAAGTCAATGCCACAACCGAAACACAAGAATAATTGCAACGACAAATTGTTGCAATACCAACTTAAAAATACGAGTGGAAAAAGAGTTTTCATATATTTTTAAAATTGCTCCGTCCAATGTCGATTTTCAGGGAAAGCTCACTTTAGCCTCGCTAATAGAGCTTTTAATGGAAGCAGCAGGCAGACATGCCGATGGAAATGGTTTTGGGATGCGGCAATTGAATGAATTCAATGCTTCGTGGGTGGTGCTACGAATTGCATTGGAAATAAATTATTATCCTGAACAATATGACGAAATAAAAATATCGACATGGATTGAAAAAATTCAGCCGATAAAAACCATACGCAATTTTTGTATTGAAAATGCACAGGGAGAAATTATTGCCTCAGCCACTTCAGAATGGATTATGATGGATTTGACCCAACGCAAACCAAAAGATTTGCTTTCTTTGGAAGGTTTTGAAGAATTTGCCACAGGGAAAGAAATCCCGGCCGGTAAATTGGAGAAACTTCCTCCCGTGAAAGGTGAGCTGGTAGACAAAATAACCGTGAAATATGGCGATATCGATATTAACGAACATGTAAACAGTATCCGTTACGTACAATGGCTATGCAATTGCTTCAATTTGTCCGACTATCGGGAAAAGCAAATTGAACGCTTCGAGATTCACTATATTTCCGAATTACATGAAAACGAAAATATTAAGATTTTTAGAGAAGAAAAGAAGAAAAACGATTTTTATTTCGAAATAGACAGTGATAAAAAAACGATTTGCAGAGCAAGAATAAGCTTTTCGGAAAAGTAACAAATAAAATTTTTAGCAAACAATTGATAACAAACAACTTAATAACAAATAATTTTTAAAAACTACAAAAAAATGGCAGTAATTAATTTTGGCGGTGTTGACGAAAATGTAATAACCCGCGAAGAATTTCCTTTGAGCAAAGCTCGTGAAGTACTGAAGGATGAAGTAATTGCCGTAATTGGTTACGGTGTTCAAGGTCCGGGTCAATCGCTCAATTTGCGGGACAATGGTTTTAATGTCATTGTTGGACAACGCAAGGGCGGTAAAACTTGGGAAAAAGCTGTTGCCGATGGCTGGGTTCCCGGCGAAACACTTTTCGATATTGAAGAAGCTGCAGAAAGAGGAACCATTATTCAGTATTTGCTTTCGGATGCAGCCCAAATAGAAGTTTGGCCACGTATAAAACCGTATCTGACACCCGGCAAGGCTTTGTATTTTTCTCATGGATTTGGCATCACCTTTAAGGATCGTACGGGCATTATTCCTCCTCCCGATATTGACGTAATTATGGTAGCTCCCAAAGGTTCGGGAACTTCCTTGCGTCAATTGTTTCTCGAAGGACGTGGATTGAATTCTTCCTACGCCATTTTTCAGGATGCTACAGGGAAAGCCTTTGACAGAGTGATTGCACTCGGAATAGGTGTAGGTTCAGGCTATTTATTTGAAACTACTTTTGAAAGAGAAGTTTATTCCGATCTTACCGGTGAACGCGGAACTTTGATGGGAGCTATTCAGGGACTTTTGTCGGCTCAATACGAGGTGCTCAGAGCACACGGACATTCTCCTTCGGAAGCTTTCAATGAAACTGTGGAAGAACTGACGCAATCGCTGATGCCACTTTTTGCCGAAAACGGTATGGATTGGATGTACGCCAACTGTTCCACTACAGCTCAGCGCGGTGCATTGGACTGGATGGGCCCATTCCACGATGCCACCAAACCGGTATTCGAAAAACTTTATAACGAAGTGGCTTCAGGTCGTGAAGCACAACGTTCCATTGATTCCAATTCCCGCCCCGATTACAGGGAACGGCTTGAAGAAGAACTTAAGGCTTTGCGCGAAAGCGAAATGTGGAGAACAGGCGCTGTTGTTAGAAAACTTCGTCCCGAAAACAATTAAATTTTTTTGATTAAGAATTTCACTAGAAACCTGTCTGTTTTGAAATTAATTCAAACGACAGGTTTTTTATGAAAAGCCCGCTTAGCTTTATTATATTATTTTCATGTTGTTTATATGACAATCATGGCAGTATTTCACCAACTGTGTAAATTAAAAAGTTGGAGCAAAAATTAAAATCTTATTTTTCGCCGAAGGAAGAATAAATTGATTAAGAAAAATGTCCTAATTTTGACTAGTAAGTCAAATTGGTTGTTAAAAAAATTGTAAGTTACATATTATCATATCTTTCCTCTATAAATCTTAGGTTAATATTTTGAATAAGATAATCGTATTGTTTTGATAATCAGATTATCGGTGATATTTAATTCTGTAAAAAAGACAAAGCTAAAGCCTGCGTCTTTCTTTTTTGAAAGGCGGAAACATGAAAAATAATCAGTCGAGCCTTGAAAAGTCCATTTTTTTATTAAATTATTATTGACTTGGTAAAACATAGCGTTTATCAAGTCAACAATTTTATTTTAAATTCGAGCCAATTTCTATTTATTCATCATCCTCTTGAAGTTAAATGCAGCTGCTGCAAGCATTACATTTTATCGCCTGTAATTCCTTTGTAGAAATTATGATTTAGGCGGTGGTCTGTTTTTAAATAACCGTTAATAATTTTTACGAAAACTTTGAAAAAATTATCGAATTTTTAATTCGATTTTTCTACTCGATAGCTCTAATGGACAATTTGGGATTATGAGATGAGATGAAATGAGAGGAAAAGTATTAGAATTCAAGTTTAATTCCAGCACTTAATGTAGCAACTCCATAGTTAAGCCCAATATTTCCTAGCGATATGTTTGCTTCAGCGCCTGCATTTTGTAATGACAACTCGGGTGAACCATTCGAAAATTTTGATAATGTTATTAAGTTTTGACAATTAATTTGAGCTATTATTTTTCCAAGTCCGAATTTTTTGGTGTTTTTTGAGTCGAAAGTATAGTTCATACTCAAATTGCGCAATCGCAAATACGATGCATTCATCAAATAACGCGTGCTATTACGGTTCGCCATTTGAGAGTTATAAAGAAGTGGTGTGTTTGAGTTTTTATTTTCAGGTGTCCAATAATTTTGTAGCGAAACCATCTTATTGTTTATGTCATAGGTGTTTACGTATGAATTTTGTCGCATACCGTTGTGATATATCCAATTTCCGAGTTGAAATGAAAAGTGTATGCTGAGTTCGAATTTTTTGTATGCAAAGAAATTACTCACTCCTCCGTATAATTTGGGATAGGGTGTCTTGTCTGTTATCAATACAGACTGATTGCGATACTCAACAGATGTAAGCATTTCGGCATCCAATAATTTACCTGTTTTAGTTTTATTTGTTTCGGGTCCTATAACTTCATATATCATTTCATGTCCAGTTTCTGGGTTGACACCTGCCCATAATGGTAGGTAGTATAAACCTAGTGGGTAACCCACATAAGCTCTATTTATTCCATTTTCAATATAGTTTTGCTGAGTCGAAAGTTTTGAAATCTTTGTATTAAACATTGAAATGTTAAATTCGGTTTTCCATTTGAATAAACCATCATAATTTGTAGTTTTTAAATCTAAATCGAAACCATTGTTATTCAAATTACCCGAATTTATTGGAACTTCTGTGTTAAAGTATCCTTGGAATTTTCCAATATTGTAATTCAAAAGTAAATCAGAGTTACGTTTTAAAAACCAATCTAGGCTTGCTGATATTTTGTTTTTTAAAGCTGAAATATTGAATCCTACATTCAATTGTAGTTGTTTTTCCCAACGCACATCCAAGTTTGCTATTCTGTCCAACACAAAGCCAGGGCTACCTGCGTATTCAGCCCAATTGAGTACTCGCGATTCGGCAGGAAAATTACCAACCTCTGCATTTCCTACAAAACCATAACTTGTTCTAAATTTTAAATAATCAATTGATTTTATCTGTGAAAAAAAGTTTTCTTCACTTAACATCCAACTCATTCCAAGCCCCGGGAAAAACCCCCATCTATTATCATTAATGAATCGAGATGTGCCGTCGGCTCGTGCGTTTAATTCAAAAAAATACTTCTCGTCTAATGCATATTGAGTTCTGTTAAAAAAGGATACAAATCGATAGCCATCCATTCCTGCCGATTGTCGTGTTAGTACTTTTTCGGTGTTTGCATTAGTTAGCTGAAAGTAATTGGTTGGAAAACCCTCAAAGCGTGCAACATTAAAATCGCTGTTAAAGGATTGAATGTTATTACCCAGCATAACTTTTATGACATGCCGGTTGTTTATTTTTGTATTGTAATTCAGTAAATTGTTTACATTAAATCCATAGCTTAAGGTTCTTGAATATAGTATTATACCGCTTTTTGATGGGTCGATAGCTTCATCTTCGCGATAAAAGTCTTTTGACTGAAAATATCGATACCTGCTAGTACCGGGTGTCATACTAAGTTCAGATCTAAATGCAAATTTTTGCATCAATTTAATATCGAAATAACCAAGTAATAAACCATTAAAATTAATATTGTCATCCCAAGTTTCACTCATTCTATAAAGTGGATTACTGCCTTTTTTGTCATTTATATTGCGTGCGTCGAAATATTTACCCGAACCATCTGGCGCATATATTGGGAGCAATGAAGAACGTGAAAATAAAGACTCCAACTTGTCAAAAGTTGAATTTTTCGAAGTATTTAGAGTGAAATTTATGTTAAATCCAGTGTTAATTCTCTCCGATATCTTAAAATCATTTTTTAATACTAAAGTGCTTCTTTTCTTGTTTTTATTATCAACTAGTTCATTGTCCGATTTATGCGATAAACTAATGTAGTAACTATTTGACTTTTGTCCACCTTGAAACGATAAGCGGACATCTTGAGAAATTGCAGCCTGTGTTAATGCCGATTCCCAGTCGGTTCCAAGAGGGTTGTTAAGCAAATAAGTATTCAACCAATCGCGGTTAAAACCTAAAAAATTAGCATAATCCGGTGAAAAAGGGAAATATTTGATAGGATTGTTATCTTCTAATGTTTTATTTTCAGGATACCTGTTATAGTAAGCTGCATCAAGTAATGAAATTAGTTCTTTGCCCTTAATGAATTTTGGTTTGTTCGTTACGTAATTGATTGATGTTCTATATTCGGCAATTGTTTTTTGTTTCGAATTCAAATCACCTGATTTTGTGGTTATAACAATAACTCCATTGGAAGCACGTGAGCCAAAAATAGCCGCTGAGGCTGCATCTTTTAGAAACTCTACTGAAGCAATATCGTTAGGGTTAATGTCATTTAAGCCAATGGTTTGAGGAATCCCGTCTATAACAACAAGTGGGTCGGCTGACGAGTTTATTGACGAAACACCTCTTATGCGATAATTTTGATTCGATGCCCAAAGTCCTGCAACATTACCTTCGAAACTATTCCCAATATTTCCCCCTACATTGTTTTGAATTGCAAATTTAGGTAATGATTGTATAGCTCCTGTAGTTTCTCGTTTTTGCATGCTGCCATACCCTATAACTAATAACTCGCTGAGCAATAAGTTGTTGGAGCGCATCGTCACTTTGTAAAAGTTATTGTTATTCAAAAGTTTTAGTGTTTCTCGCTTGAAACCATGCATAAAAAAATATAAGCTTGAATCTTTGGGTATGCTATAAATATTAAAACTGCCATCTTCGTTACTTATACCTAGAATGTTGCCTTGTTTGTCGGTGATGTAAACGCCAGGTAATTGTTGTTGTAATTCATCAACAATTACGCCCATAATACTTTTAGACTCTTTTAGAGTCAAATTGTTAGTATCTTTCTTGGCACGCAAAAACACATAAACATCTTTTATCGTATAAGTAATGTCGGTTCCTGCAAACAATGTATTTAAAGTCTCATACAAATCAAGATTATTTGTCTGTAAACTTTTAATGCCAAATTCATTCAGGTCCGATGTGTTGTAAACAAATACTACATCCCATTTAAGCTCAATTTCGCGCATTATTTGCTTGAAATCAGCATTTTCGAAATTTAACGATATTTTTTCATCATGTTTTTGTGCCCACGCTTTAGCGCTCGCAAGATTTAAACAAATGATAATTACGATGAGTAATAAGCGATTGAATATGTTTTGTTTTCTTCTCAATTCGATTTTTGACATAATAGGCTCCGTATTATAGCTTGCCGTGCATTATACTTATTCGGATTATATACATTTTATTATTCTTTATCTTTTTAGTGCAGGATTGTAAATGTATTCATTCTCAGGTATTAAGCAGTACAGTCTTTCGTCGTTCCAATGTAATATACTGTCAGTTATTAACAAAGCTCTATTTCCTAAAGGTATATTACCCAATTTGTATGGCATGGGTAAGTAACTAGCCGCATTACTATCGCTCAAAGATGCTAAGCGAATATTATCACTCCTTCTAATACCTTCGAAATGCATTTCTCTGAATCTTTCATCGATGATTGCTTGAAATAATTGAGTTTTTCCTGCGAAAGTATAATTGTCAAGTCCTGCACGTTTTCTAACTATGTTAAGTTCGTTAATTGAAGAACTAAGATTATCCTTGTGGAGATAAATTTCTGCTCGCATAAGATGAAACTCTGCTGCACGAAGCCATACCACATTTGAAGTTGGGTATGCATGTTTTAGACTAGTCCACTGCCCTGCAGGCGATTCTTTTCCTATGTTTTTCGTAATATATATCATGTTTTTAAATCTAACATCGTTTAAAGTATCGCCTTTCAAAAAACTTTTAATTAATGCACTGTCCATAACAATTCTGAAACGGAGATTTGTTAAGTCGCTATTTTGAAGATTTTGAAACGCACTCCAATGAAACATGCTCCACTCTTGTGTAGATGTAGGACGGAATGCAGAGTTCCCATGAAAACCCATAATAATTTCACTTTTACTATTAGCTTGATAATTTGTTTTATCTACAATTCGAAAAAGTTGATTATAGTTATTCGTAGTTTGAAGCGGGTATTTATTCGAAGCTCCCGTTTGATTTCCAAGCAATTGGTTGATATATACCAAAGCCGAATCAAATTGGTTTTGTTGAAAATATGCTTTAGCTAACATTGCTATCGCTACGTCTCGCTTACACCGATATTGATATGCTACGGGATGTATTGTTTTTTCGTAATATTGTGGCAGTAGTTTGCGTGCATTTTGTAGATCTTCTATAATATACTGATGCACCTGTTCAACCGTTTTTCGAGGTTCGGGTATATCTTCGAAGCCTAAAATGGCTCTTTTTCTATATAAGCTTGCTGGAAGTTGAAGTGTGCTTGGGTGGTATTGACGCCCAACATACAAGTTGTTGTAATACTCAACACAGGCACGCAATAAATATGCCTCTCCCAAAAGTCTTTCGGCATTGAGCGTGTCATTAAAATTACGTAAATTTGGTAATTTATTTTCAATTGACTTGATCACTACATTACTGTTGTTGGTGACAAATGATCCCCACATTAAAACTGATCCAGCCTGATAATTATCAGTGTTACACTGGTAGCTGAAGTAATAATTGTACACTGAGATGGATAGAAAATCAGGTAATATGCTTGGGTTTTTGGTGTTCGTAATCTCGTCCGATCCTAGTGTTTGAGTTAAAACTACATTGTTGTAATAAGAGTTTGAGCAAAAAGCTCCATAAGCACCGTTTATACAAACATCAATGTCATTTATATTGTATAACAACGATTCTATGCTTTGGCTATTCTCATTGCGTATAGACGACAAGAAATCCTCGCACGAACTCATAATTATTGAAATTATAAGTAATGCGAAAGTTTGTAAAATATTGAATTGTGATTTTTTCATTGCTATAAATTGATTTATCACGAAACTTTTTCAAGCCTCTAAGATGCAAATATACAAAAAAAGTCTAATCCCTAAGTTTTTGTTTGTTTTTTAACATTGATATTGTGGCTTTTACAATGTATTGATTTGAAAAATTATATTCATTTTTGTTGATAGTTATAATAATAACTATGAATCCACTCAGAAAAGTTTTATTTTTGAAAATTCGCTTCGCACCGACCATAAAGAAAACTTATTGTCAGCAACTTACATTTACAAATGAAGGGCAAAAAGTCGCTGATTTTAGTTTTTTTTGACTTTTCGGAACAGACTCAATATTTTTCACTAAATATCACTGTTTTATTAAGGATTATCTACCAAATTTACGTCGAAAGTACGTAAATATACATAAAATTTAATGCAAAAAACAGGCTTTGTTAGCTGTGCTTTATTTGCTGACAGTCAAGAAAAAAATATTAAAAAAATCCAACGGAAAATACTAAAAGCATGAAAAGAAAAGAACTAATCAAGCTATTATTGTGTGTTATATTGCTCACTAACTTCTTTGTTACTACAAAAGGCCAAAAGCTTGACAGCAAAACTACTCCTATACAAACAGTAAGCTTAGTAGCTGAAAAACTAATAAAAACAACGGACTTTAGTTATCGATTGGAGTTAGCAAAAAAACGCAATTATTTCGATGATGTAATATGTGTTGACTTTGGGCGCACTTTTGGCTTGGATAAAAAAGCCACAGCCATTGCAGTTACAACCCTCGAAACACAAAATGAGTCGATTTTGCCTATTCAATTCGACCATAGCGATGGTTGCAAAATTACGCTTAATAATAAAATTATTTATGAGCATACAGGCAAACGCAAACTCAATGTAAAATCGGATGAGCGCGACTTAGAATTACCACTTAAACTAGATTTACAACTTGCTAAAGGTATTAATTATTTGCAAATTGAACTAAGCACAAATGGTTCAGAATGGCGTTTTTATATGCAACCGCCTACAGACAAAGGGGCTATTCTAAAAACTCAAATTCAGTACCCAAAAATTGGGTTGCTACCACTATCTAAAATTGATGCTAAAGTTGCAGAAATAAGCAACTGGCTTTTTATGGGTCCATTCGAAATGAACGACAAAAACATCCCTGTAATAAATGGGAATATTGTTTTTGGCAAAATGTACAATGGACTAAATAATCAGCCAATTACTTGGACAATACCCAAAGTAGAAGTATTAGGCAATGTAATTGACCCGGCCCCTTGGGGTACAACCTATCAGTGGAACTATCATAATGGGGGTGTGGCGTGGGCCATGCAAGTACTTTCAGAAAAAACAGGAAATCCAAAATTCAACGAATGGGCTACAAACTTCTGCGATTTTCACATTGAAGGATTGCCATTTGTCGATTATCAAGTAAATACACTCAACGAGTTCAAATCAGCCAATCATTTCATTCTCAATACGCCACTATTGGATTTCACGTTGGCGCCATCGCTTCCATTCATCCATCGGCTACAAAGCGAAAAAAACTTTGAAAACCGAGCCGCATACGAAAAATTTATAGCACGCATGCTGAAATACGCCAAAGAGGAACAAATACGCCTGCCAGGAACAAATGTGTACACACGCACAACCCCCGAGGTTTACACTACATGGGTGGATGATATGTTTATGGGAATACCTTTTTTGATACAGGCGGCACAATATGTTACCGACCCAAAAGAAAAGGCAATGTTTTACGATGATGCTGCTAACCAAACATTGGAATTTAAAAAATATGTATGGGACAATGATGCTAAACTATATATGCATGCAAACTACTCACAACGCCCCAATGTAAAGCTCCCCTATTGGTCGCGAGCTAACGGCTGGGGCATATGGGCTACAACCGAAGTACTTAAAGGCTTACCAAAAAACCATAAACATTATAAAGCCATCCTCAAACATTTCCAAACTCATGTGGCTTCGCTTGTAAAACTACAAGCTCCTAACGGTTTTTGGCGTAATGTGCTCAATCGCCCCGACTCTAAAGATGAAGTGTCGGGAACAGCAATTTTCACCCTTGCAATTGCGCGTGGTATAACAGAAGGTTGGCTCGACAGAAATAAATATTTGCCTATAGTACAAAATTCGTGGAATGCTATCCAATCGCAAATCGATGCCGATGGTACTGTGCACAATATTTGCATGGGCACCATGTGCTCCGAAGATGTTGACTATTATATGAATCGTCCATTTTTTGTTGACGACACGCATGGCACCTTTGCCGTAATATTTGCAGGCATAGAAATGCAAAATCTTTTGGATAAAATTGAAGAAGAAAAAGTATACAAAACTAATATGGCACAGATTATTGACCAAAGCCTAAAATTTGCTACACAACAATCCATTGGATTAGCCGAAAAACTAATGAGCGAACCCAAACGATTGCCTCGCACCATTGATAATGAGGGTAAATTGCTTACAAGTAGCGAAAAATGGTGGACAAGTGGCTTTTTCCCTGGTACTTTATGGTATTTATATGAATACAGCAAAGATCCAAAAGTAAAGGCTTTTGCCGAAAACTATTCCGAAAGGGTTAAAAACGAACAATATACAACCGACAATCACGATGTCGGGTTTATGATTAATTGTAGTTATGGGAATGCGTATAGACTCGACCCAAAGCCGGAATACAAACTAATAATTATAAATGCCGCAAAATCATTGTCTACACGCTTTAATCATAAAATAGGATTAATTAGATCGTGGGACTGGGGTAAATGGCAATTCCCAGTCATTATCGACAATATGATGAATCTCGAATTACTATTCAATGCAACTCGGTTGACGGGCGATAGTACGTTTTATAATATTGCTGTAACACATGCAACTGTTAACATGAAACATCATTTCCGCGCAGATGCGAGTTGCTATCATGTAGTTTCATACGATACAATTACGGGTCTTCCAGAGCACAAAGGAACATGGCAAGGCTATAGTCACAACTCATCGTGGGCACGTGGACAAGCTTGGGCATTATATGGTTATACTTTGACTTATCGCGAAACAAAAGATCCAAAATTCCTTGAAATGGCAACACGAATTGCTGACTTTATGCTGCATCATCCTCGAATGCCTAAAGATTTGATTCCTTATTGGGATTATGACGCTCCTGGTATTCCAAACGAAAGCCGCGATGTTTCAACTGCATCAATCATGAGTTCGGCACTCATTGAATTAAGTGATTATGTGAAAGGAGAAAAAAGCAGAACATATCTTGATGCGGCACGCAAACAAATTGTAGCATTGTCATCGCCCAAATACCTTGCTCAATTAGGCGAAAACGGCAACTTTATACTCAAACACAGCGTGGGTTCGATGCCTCACAAAGCAGAAGTTGATGTACCACTCACTTATGCTGATTATTATTATATTGAGGCATTGTTGAGATACAGAAACAAACTCAAAAAATAACAATATTAAGTAATTATGGTTCTATCAATAAAACAACAGCATAATAATTAACAGTAATCAATAGCAATATAATGAGGACTATCACACTTATCCCACTCTTATTATCATGCTGTTTAGCTTGGACTCAGAGTGAAAATATACAATTAAAATTGAGTGAGCATAACCTAAAAATAAAGTATTGTATCAATAATTTTAACTACGATCTATACAACAAATTAATCAATACTTATGAGTTCGATATTGACTTTTCTAAAAAGAAACAATCACTTGAAACAAAAAATGCTATCTGGGAAGTAGATTCTAAATTTTCGGAAACAAGTGCTGGCACATTTGATGCCATAATTCAATTTATATTATTAAAAGGCACTGAAAACAATGCATCTGTTGCTGTCAGTTTCGAAATAGACAATTGGTCAAAAAGCAATTATGTTTTGCTACCTGCCGCTGCTTACAATGGAAACCGTTTCGAATCCCGCAAAATTCCTTACTCCCCAAAACTCAACGATTACCGTGACATTGGCCCTCTAAAACCAATAATTATTTCGGACGTGCCGCGATTAAATTTACACGAAGGACCTTCTCAAATACAAGAACGAAGCGGTAGTATGACAACCCCTATGATAGGCTTTCATTCCTATAATCAAAAAAAAGGATTGCTATTAACAACAACGCAAGCAAATATTTGGGGCGACTACGGAATAAGCATAACTGAAACTCGACCCGAAACCGGCGCTAAAGCAATTATTAGCATTAGCTCTCCTTTGGTGCGCGAAGGGTTTAAATACGAAATTGCTAACCATGCTATAGCTTCGCCCGATAAACCTGCTAATTTCAAAATAGGCGACACAATAAAATTCATCATCCGACTACGCTTGTTCGAATCAGAAAAGCTTTCAAATTTATATGAAAATTATTATAAGGCGAGGTACGACTTAACACCCGTTTCGGTACCTAATTATATTTACCCTTTCTCCGAGTGCTTTAATACCATAGAACAAAAATTCAATACACAAAATTTTGTTCCTGAATGGGGATATTATGCGGTGGGGATGCGCGAGAATTTTTTACAAGATTGGCAAATTGGTTGGACAGGCGGCATGATCTCTACCTACCCGCTACTGTTTTCAAATAATACAAAAACAATACAAAATGTTATAGCTAACTTTAATTGGCTATTCCCCAATGGGATATCTCCTTCTGGCTTCTTTTGGGATAGTGGCGAAAAGGGAAATAAGTGGTACGGCGGTGATATTCGTCGACCTCAGTTCGAGAATCTCCATCTTATTCGAAAAAGTGGCGATGGGCTTTATTATATAATTAAGCAGTTCGACTTAATGAAAAAAAGAAATATAAAAATTGAACCCGAATGGCACAATGGCGTCAAAACTGTGGCAAATGCCTTTGTAAAACTTTGGCAGAAATGGGAGCAGTATGGTAACTTTGTGGATAGCAGAACGGGCGATGTAGTTGTCGGTGGTTCAACAAGTGGTGCTATCGTCCCTGCTGCATTAGCTCTAGCAAGCGAGTACTACCAAAACCCTTTATATATGAAAGTTGCAAAACTTTCGGCGCAAAAAATGTACAACGATTATGTGGCCAAAGGCATTACTTGTGGGGGACCAGGCGATGCCCTGCAAAACCCCGACAGCGAGTCGGCCTATGCAATGCTCGAATCATTTAGCATTTTGTATGAAAAAACTGGCGAACCACAATGGTTAGAATATGCCAAAGAAATGGCTTTACAATTTGCAACATGGGTTATGGCTTACGATTATAATTATGATTATGATAGTACATGTCTTTTTGGTCGTATGAAAATGAAAACAAAAGGTACTGTGTTTGCTAACACGCAAAACAAACATGGCTCGCCTGGCATTTGCACCTACTCGGGCTTAGCACTTATGCGGCTTTATAGAGCTACATCCCAAAGTCATTTCCTTGAGTTACTGCAAGAAATTACACTTTCTATACCTCAATATATGTCGCATAATACACGTCCTATTGCCGATATGCCTCCAGGTTGGATCAACGAACGTGTAAGCACAACTGATTGGTTCGAAGGGATTGGCGAAATAAAAGCTGGTTCAACTTGGGCAGAAACAGCTATGCTACTTACAGCAACTGAACTACCATCCGTTTATGTCGACATCAAATTTGGTAAAATATATTGTTTCGACCATTTGCAAACACAAATAATTAAAAACAACCAAAACTTCATCCACATAAAGGTACACAATCCTACAAATTTCACATCGCAATTCAATGTGTTTTTGGAAAACAAGGAAATGAAGAGTAAAGCTTGGACTGAGAATCAATTATTTGATTGAATAAGTTCGAATTAAAAGCCGGCGAAACCAAAATTCTAAAATTTGCAAAAGCAAAATGATAACACCAAGAATGAATTATAAGCGAAAAATGCTTCTATTTGGAGCAGGTAAAATTGTTCGTTCATTTACAGGCAAGTATTTGCATGCGCTCGTTATGAGATTGTTTTTGTCGACATAAGCCAACAAGTGGTCGATGCAATTCATGTTCGAAAATCCTACAAATTAAAAATAAAATCGGAGCATGAGTACGCTATTGATGTAACAAATGTTAGAGCATTATTGCTTCGGATAGTAAAGCTGTAATCAACAAAATGACATCAACAGATATTATGGTGTTTAGAATGTTCATTTTGCAGGGAAAACGCAGAAAACTTTATATACACTGAGATACAAAACTTTTGCCAACGGTGCATATTTTGAAAAAAATCAACAACAAACTGGTTCTCAAAATCGCTTTAAATAAAAAAGATGAGCCTGGTTTTCCGGCCTATGGAACAGCTCATCTGAGTTTGACTTTCCTTTTAAATTGGCTAATGAGTAATCTGGGATAAATTTTTGTGCGGGCTACAAACCTTTGAATAAGCTACTATCCCGGCAATTTTTTATACCGCGTGTTATGCAGCGTTTTTATTTATTCTTTTTCAAATTTTAATCCGTATGGGATTTTCACTGTCCCTTTTAGATAAGGATTGATAAAAATCTTAATTGTATCCGTTTCATTTTCTGGTTTGAGAATATATAAGTCAAGAATCGGTCCCGTCCCATAACTCAAAGGTTCTCCGGTATAACGATTCTGCAAGGCAATTTTTGGCTTTTCATAATTGGGATTCTCTACTGAAAACCTTTGAATCAATTGAAGTTTATTACCTTTTTCTGTTCTCAATCTGGACAAATAATAGTAAGATGAACTTATACTGTTGTTTAAATCCGCATTTTTAATCGTAACAGGATTTTTAGCTGTATAACCATAGCTTAAATCTGTTGTTGGTTCAATCTTTGAGAAAAATTTCGGATTACTCACTACACATCCAGTCAGCAATAATCCAATCCACAAGCTAAATCTTAATTTTTTAAATAATCTTTTCATCAGAATATAATTTATTTTTTAAAGGTCTGATGGAACCCACATGTCTGAATATTATATTCATTCGTGTTTGTATATGCAATACATGTGGGTTTCTTAGTTAGACTCACAATTTTAGGACTTTTTGTATTTTTCCTCGTCTCCTCATTTCCTTGTTTCCTTGTTTCCTTCAGTCACCCTTAAAAAACAAACCTTCAATCTGGTCGTCGAGATAAACCATTTCGAATTCCACCCAACCAACCAGGCCAAACGAAGTTTTTACCAAATATCTAAAATATTCTGCCGGATCTGCCAAAAGAACTTCAATAGAAGAACCTGCTGAGAGTTTTGCCACTTCCTTTGTCATATTTTCATCTGAATAAAGCGTCAGCGGAATTTTGGTTTTACTTTTTAAACCAACATAATAAAAGGGTTGTCTAACCTCCTTAACTTCATCTTTTTGTATTCTGAACTTTTGCCGTGTATTAAAAGTATTATTGGTATGTCCATCAATATAAAAAAAACCATTTGAAGTTATGTATAAATGCAATGCACCAATCCCTATGATTGCACTGTCGGGATTTGATTTATTGAAAATATAAAAAGCCGGATCGGCTGACATGCCCGGAGTATAAAAAACAAGATATTTTTCAAAACAATCTGCTTCGAGACAAGTTTCAAGAACGAGTATATCATCGGCATCGTACTCATCATTACTTCGGAATGGATTATTCACAGGTAAAGCTGAACGTTTTTTCTGTATCAGAGTGGATTTTGAAGCATCGTATTTCACATACACATCCATATCTGCATCCACAACTACTTTTTTAAGTTGCGGAAAATGGTTTTCCTGCGCATAAATCTGCAAAGAAAAAGTTATCAGAAGGAACAAAAGCGTTGATTTTTTCATGCGTTTATATTTTTAAGTGACTATTGAGCACAAAATAAATTTTAAAAACCACTACTATCCGAAACTTTAGAAATTAAAAATGCCTGAGAATTTCATATTTTTGTAGTGAAACAAAACATACAGGAATAATGAAACTCCACAGGCGCAGTAAAAATAACAAAAAACCGGTTATCCGACAAGTTTTAGACTTAATCCCAAGATTTATACTTCGTAATTCTATACAAAAATATCAAAGCGACAAAGGTTGCCATAAATACAAGACATACGATCAATTGGTGGCATTAAGTTTCGGACAGCTTTGTAAATGCTATACTTTGTCAGACATAAGTTGCGGATTATCAATCAGTAGCACCTTTATGATTGATTTGGGATTAAAGCAGAATCCGGTTAAATCAACAATGAGCGATGGCAACAGGAATAGAGATTATCGGGTATTTGAAGAAATTTATTACCAGCTGATTAAGCATTATGGACGCACATTGACTGACAAACGGGAAAGAACAGTAATTGAAGAAGTAAAAAACAAAACCATAAAACTGATTGACAGTTCTACTGTGAGCTTGTGTTTGAATCTTTTTGACTGGGCAAAGTTCCGAACAGCTAAAGGCGGTTTAAAAATTCATACAGTTTGGGACGACGCACTGGGACTGCCGGATTATATAAATATCACTGACGCCAAGTTACATGACAGCAAGGGGTTAATCAGTCAAATTTTCCCAAAAGGGACAATTGTAGTGGAAGACAGAGCCTATTTTGATTTTGAGTTGTTTAAAAAACGAATAGATGCGGGAAATATCTTTGTAACGCGTCTGAAAAGCAACATACTATATGAAAGTATCGAGGAGTTGGATTTACCTGATGAAAGAGATCAAAATATATTGAAAGATGAACTGATAAAGTTCACAAGCAAGGATGCAATGAAAGCCGGACTTGAGGGTCAGATATTCAGATTGGTAACCGTATACAAAGAAGATGAGAATAAGGTGATTCACCTTATTACCAATCAAATAGATTGGCAGGCAATAACAATTGCCGACCTTTACAAGAAACGTTGGGATATCGAGATATTTTTCAAATTGATGAAACAGAATCTGCAAATCAAAACATTTGTTGGTACAAGCGAAAATGCCGTAAAGTCGCAAATATATGTGGCTATGATAGTGTTTCTGCTTTTAGAGTTAATTCGAAGAGTATATTGCAAAAACAAAACGGGTTTCAGCAACTTTTGTGAGAAAGTACGGATATGCTTACTTCATTATTTGTCATTCGAGTATTTGTGCAGTATTAACGGGAGGGTACATAAAGTAGAAAAACTACCCGACAAAACGCTATTTGACCAAGATAAATTCTGTGTTCAAGCTAAATTATTTTCTTAACTTGCTGTAATACAAATATATGAATTTTCAAGAACAACATTTTTAAAAACTTTCGTACGGCAGTGATAAAAAATGTGGGTTAAGTTTTGACTAACTTAAGAATAATTATCCAACTAATATAAAAAAGATTTGAAGGCAACAATAATTAATAGTATGCCTTCAAATCAGATATTAATTTTTTCTCAGAAATTGATTGATTAATTATCTGAGACTCCCTTTAGGGTTGGGGTCATTTACTTATACATTGCACCGTAAGTTGCACATGCCCGATAGTCTGAACCTTCGGCATCCATCCCGAATGCAGCCCATGCGCTTGGTCGGAAAATTTTATCTTCTTCCACATTGTGCATGCAAACAGGAATACGTAATATCGAAGCCAGTGTAATTAAATCAGCGCCGATATGTCCGTAACTGAAAGCGCCGTGATTTGCACCCCAGTTGTTCATTACCGAATAAACATCCTTGAAATTTCCTTTACCGGTCAATCGAGGTACAAACCAAGTTGTAGGCCATGTTTTATCGGTACGGTCATCTAAGATTTTGTGAACTTCGGCAGGAATTTCCACCGTCCAACCTTCAGCCAATTGAAGTACAGGACCAAGACCTTTCACAAGATTTACACGAGCCATAGTTACCGGCATTCCGCCTTTTGTTACAAATTTTGAAGAAAATCCTCCGCCACGGAAATAACCACAATCTGCAGGATACCAGGTTGTAGCATCTAACATTTTCTGAACTTCTTCATCGGTTATTTCCCAGAAAGGTTTCATGGCAGGTTTTCCATCTTTGGTTTGCTGTCCGCTGCCATCTAAAGCCGCCGAACCTGAATTAATCAGGTGAATTAAACCGTTCGATGCGATACCTTCCAGCTTATATCCGGTTACCCGTTCAACAGCTTCAGGACTCCAGTACGTACGAACATCGGCAAATACCTGTGCTGTATTGGTAAGTAATTTTCCAAAAAGCATGGCTACGCCGTTCAGTGAGTCGTTTTCAGTAGCTACTACAAAAGGTTCGCGAATACCATTCCAGTCGAATGAAGTATTCAGTATCGCTTCTGAGAAATCTCCATTGGGCATAAAATCTGTCCATTGACGTTGACCCTGAAAACCTGAAGCAATGGCATTGTGTCCTAAAGCTTCTTCGAGAAATCCTGCTTCACGCAGTTTCGGATTGCCAATCATCAAATCGCGGATAATAATGGTCATTTTTACAACAAATTCCCATTCTTTATCCAATTGCTCGCGTGTTTTCTTTTTATCCTCATCGTTTTTATCTTCTCCTTCATTTACTTTGCAGTATTTTGATGTCCATTCCATGGCTCTTGCAAATTCTTCCTGATCGAAAATTCCCAGTTGAACCCGACGGTTAATTTCGCTCATATCAACATATTCATTGCGCATGCCAAGATATTCTTGAAAGAAATTGGGATCGACAATTGAACCTGCAATTCCCATCGAAACCGAACCGATAGACAAATAAGATTTTCCTTTCATCGAAGCTGCAGCAATGGCGGCTTTTGAAAAACGTAGTAATTTTTCCTGAACATCTGCAGGAATTGAAGTGTCACCAGCATCCTGCACATCACGTCCGTAAATACCAAATGCAGGTAGTCCTTTTTGGTTATAACCGGCTAAAGCAGCTGCCAGATATACAGCTCCCGGACGTTCTGTTCCGTTGAAACCCCAGACGGCTTTAATAGTGTGCGGATCCATATCGATGGTTTCGCTGCCATAACACCAACAGGGCGTTACAGTTATGGTAATTGAAACACCTTCTTTTTTAAATTTTTCGGCACAAGCGGCGGCTTCGTCCACTCTTCCGATTGTAGTGTCGGCAATAACACATTCAACCGGAGTGCCATCGCTGTATTTTAAATTCGCCGATAAAAAAGTAGCAAGATTCAATGCCATTCTCATAGTCTGATCTTCGAGCGATTCACGCACTCCGCCCTGCCGACCATCAATTGTTGGACGAATTCCTATTTTAGGATTATCGCCCTGTAGACGTCCAGATTTCTCTTTTCTGGTTTGCACAATCTGTTGCGCTTGCCCTGTAATTGTTGCTTTCATTCTGATATTTTTTATTTGATTTTTAAATATATTGTTTGGTACTTATATAAAATGGTAAATGGTAAATGGTAAATCATTAAATTCTTCTGTCCTATTCTATGCAGATTATTTGCTAAAAAAAATTATATCGATGGTCTGAAAATAAATCTTGTAGGTAAAAATTCCTGAACGAACATTTTGTCTTTTATAAACTGAGCTGCTTTTTCGCCCAGCAATCCAAAATCAATCGAAATAGCGGCAATTCCTTCCTGAATTACCTCCAAAAGAGGTTCATCGTTATACACCAAAATACCAATATCCTGTCCTATTTTCAGATTTTTATTTTTACTTGCTAAAATTATGCTCACCAAATCGGTATGCGACATTATAAAGTACAATACATTTTCTTCTATATTGTTTAAAAGATAAATATCCTCGATTAATTCAAATGCTATATTTGAGTCTGAACAAAATTCTTTCACAAATTTGATTGAACTTTTAGGATGATTGTTTTCAGTTGGAAAAATCATTACAATTTTCTTGTACTTTGAAATTATTGGCTTTTGTTCAGATAAACAATCATATAAAGCTTGATCAAAATTCTGACATAAATACGGATACTGTTTTTTATCGAAATCTCCAAAATCAAGCAATAGCAATTTTCCTTCGGGTATGGATTTAAGTGATTCAGAAAATTCAGTATTCGAAAAATTCATCACCACATACATGCTGTAACGTCCGATGCTTTCCCTGATAATTGTATCAAATAAATTTTTGTTATACTGATGAAAAATTAAATCAACTTTCCACGATTTGGGTAAATTCTGTGCAAAACGATTGTATAGATTTTGTTTAAAAGGTGAATATGTATCGAGCAGCAATAAAACATGATTTACTTCACCCTTTACAAAATAACCTTTCATCGGGTTCGAATCAATCAGATTTCTTCTTTTTAATTCTTTATACGCCTTGAAAACCGTGTCTCGAGAAATTTTAAACTTTAAGCTCGTTTCATTGATCGATGGTAAATTATCTCCCAACTTCAACACACCCGATGCAATATCATTCGATATTGCATCAATCAGCGTGTTGATTTTCGATTTAGAGTGAGAGAAATTTACTTTCATTATTATTCTCTTTATGCTGTCTTTGCTCTTTGTTTTTAATTCTAATTTTATTCATACCCGAATTCCTTTTCTTCCTTATTGGCAATAATTCCATAAACACCAACAACTATAAAACATACTACAGGTATCCAATAAGCAAAATTTATACTGTTTAGAGTAGTCGAAACATAACCCTGAATCGCAGTGAGTATAGCGCCACCCAAAATAGCCATTACCAAAAACGACCCGCCTACTTTTGCTTCTGCTTCGCTTATGCCTTCGAGCGCAATACCGTAAATTGTCGGGAACATAAGCGACATAAAAAATGAAATAGCAACCAAACCGATAACACCTGTCATTCCGGTTGCAAAAATTGCGATTGCAGCAGAAATTATTGCACCTGTCGCAGCTACTGACAGTAAAATTCCGGGACGGAAATAACGCATTAAAGCAGTGAAAATAAATCTTGAAACAGTGAATAAAATCAGCGAGAAAAGATAAAAGGAATTGCCAATATTTTCGGCAGTAGAGTTTTCATCGAGTTGCCAGATACTGCTCCATAAATTATGTTCAGCAATAAATCCCTGCACTTTTGCCGGAAAAATTTCAGAAGTTGCAGGATCGACAAGCCCGAGTGCAAGCATTACGTAACGAATGGTGTAAGACCAAACGCCGATTTGAGCTCCGACATAAAAAAACTGAGCAACCACACCAAGTGTATAATGTTTTCTTTTTAGCAATTTGCCAACTGTAGCGCCAAAACTTAATCCTGTAGTATCTTTGGTGGCAGGCATTTTTTTGTAAAAAATTATAATTAGAAGTAATGCTACAAGAACTACACCCAAGCCCATGTACGTAAGTGTAACTGCTGATAATTCTTTGTGCTGAACGGCAAGCAATTCGGCATCGTTCATTGTGCTTTTATTCTGGCTTAACTGTGATAAAATAAATATCTGACTGATGATAATTCCTGAAATTGAACCAATCGGATTAAAAGATTGGGCAAAATTTAACCTGCGGGTCATGTTTTCTTTCCGACCCATGGTTAAAATATAAGGATTGGCAGCAGTTTCGAGGATTGAGCAACCTCCGGCTAAAACATACAATGCAAACAAATAAAAGCCGTAGGATGCAAGTTGCGCAGCCGGATAAAACAGGAAAGTTCCAACCACATAAAGCGAGAGCCCTACAACTATTCCATGTTTAAATGTATATTTTCTGATTAGCAAAGCTGCCGGTATCGCAAAACATGCATAAGAGCCATAAAATGCCATTTGTATGAACGATGTCTGAAAATCGGACATCTCCATAATGTTTTTAAACGCAGACAGAAGTGTGTCAGTCATGTTGTTAGCAACCCCCCAAAAAAAGAAAAGAGAAGTAACTAAAATAAAAGGAATTAAATAATTTGTACCATCGCTGCCTTTCAATAAAGGAATTTTAGTGTCTGATTTCATGATATTTTATTTGTTTGTATTTTTTGATACAGACACAACACATTGCATCTGTGCATGTTTTACATTTTTGTCTATAATTTGTAAATAGTAAATGATTAAATGGTAAATGGTAAATGGTAAATGGTAATTCACAAGCTAAAAATCCGTTCCATCAAAGTCCATTTTTCTGCTGAACCTGCATTCGGGTCTGCCATCTGAAATTTTGCCATAAATGCCTCCCATTCTGCTTGCCGTGGTAAGTTGGCAAGTTTTCCGAAAGCTTTATCCCAATCAAAATCTAGAGGAGTCTCCACAATCATAAAAAGCAAATTGCCATGTATATATAATTCCATATCGAGGATCCCAACCGCTTTTATTCCTTCCGATATTTCAGGCCAGCGATTTTCAGCCGCATGCCAGAATTTATATTCTTCAATTAAAGTTGCATCATCCTTTAATTTTAAAGTCTGACAATACCGTTTTACCGGCTGTGAAAATTTTTTCACCGGATATCCTGATTTATTATTCATAATTTGTTCATTATTAAGAAAATATAAAATTAAAAATCTGGTTGTTATTTACGATATTCAATTTTCACTTTTTCTCTCCTTCTACTCTTGATATGAAACCCACATGTATTGCATACACAAACACGAATGAATATAATATTTAGACATGTGGGTTCCATCAGACCTTTAAAAAATAAATTATATTCTGATGAAAACTAAGTAAAGAAAATTCATCTGTGCTGAACTGTGCTGCAAAAATAGTCAAAAATATGAGACGATATTACTTTATCATAAAAAATTAGATTTAATCGTTAATCGTTTGAAACAAGTATAAATTAGCTACTTTTGCTATAATACAATTTTGAATCCCCTCTCAACCCACATTGCAGAAAGAAAAGGCAGAAAATCATTCCCAGCCCTCCAACCACTAATATCAACGAGAGTTTTATTTCTTCCTTTTTCATTGCTCTCCGCTTTTACTGAACAATGATTCGTTTTGTTACCGTTTCCTTGCTTGAAAAAGCTCTTACCACATAAACTCCCGTGGGGTAATTGTTGAGAACGGTTATGTTATTTCCAAAGAATTTCTCCTGACCCACTTTTCGTCCCGCCATATCGTAAATCATTGCTTCTCCGTTCTCTGCACTCAAGTTGTCAATCACAATATGCCCTTTGGAAGAAAATACCTTGATTTGCGATGCCTCTTCCGGTTCTCCTTTTTCGTAATAACGCGTTACAATACGAAAACGCTGTTGCAAATTTTCCGTTCCTGTAGCCGTGAATGAATAAACCGTTTCATTTTCTATTTTTACCGCTTGGTTTACTGCCTCGTCCAGCAGATAAACGGCCGGATAGCGCTGCTGTAGATTTTTCGGATAAAATGTTAAGGAGTATTCTGTTTCGGTTCCTTTCCGGAATCCGAGTTTGGTTTCGTCCATATCGTTTACCGAGTTCACTTGATACAAACCGTCCTTTTCTATGGCACACAATGCCGGTGTTCCATTTGCCGGAAGCATTTTTGGCCCGTCCCAACCGTTGTCGAAAGAACGGGTACAGTTTTCTTCGTTGAATATCCACATGCGGTCTACAATTACAGTATCCGTTTTCAAGTCTATGCGCAGATATTGTTTTTCCTCCGAATCGTTTTCTTCAGCAGCCTTTGCCCGTTGAAGGGTTGTGTTTTTCACGGCTACGGAAGAATAGGGAATGGAAATGGTATTTCCTGACGAACCGCTCATGGCTTTTACCAGAAATCCCTGCATGGAGGGAATTTGTCCCTGAACACCTCCCTGTCCTGCTTGATTCTTGGGAATGGCGGCATATGTTCCCGGGTTGGTGTTGCTCGGAGAATGACTCGTTTCACCAGCATTGGTTACCCAGTTGTTGTAAGAACCCGTGTTGTACAGATAGACAGTTGCTTCCATATTGCTGCCAAAATTAATTTGGGTGATATCGATGGCTGCCGTATAGGAATTTCCAAAAATGTGCTGACCGGGGTACAAGGCCGTAGTGGTGTAAGCCAATTCGCCTGAACTGAAATCCCTGTTTTCCAAAATTCCCTGCAAGGCGTAGGTGGTAGGGGAAGACTGACAAATTTCATAACCCAGAAACGACTGAATCACATCGTTGTTGCCCAATTGTACCCAATGATTGGAAATCGTAGTTCCCGTTTCGTCCCAGCGTCTGACATAAGCGCCATAGAAAGAAGGATTGGCTTGCAACGAACGCAAAGGCAAACCGAAATATTGCCAGAAATACTTGTTATTGGTTACTCCATTGGGATCAATCCATGCTTTGGAATACATTTCTACTGTGCCATAAACCTGATTACTTTCTGCATTGTGGAATACGAGCGAGCCATTGGATGAACTCCCATCAGTGGAAGCTCTTACAATCAAACAGGATGGATTTGTATTTTGTATAGTTTCCTTGACAGTCAAAAACTGATTAGGCTCGATAGACAGGTAGGCAGTATCGCCGATACTGATAATTTTTTTACAAACAGCATTAGCAGTAGTAACTTTGCAGCGGGAACGAATGGTAACCATATCATTTTCGGTAGAAACTCTTCCAATGTTCCAGTGTGAAGCCGTGTTCCAATTGTTGATACCTTTTTCGTAAATCAAGGAATATTCAACGGCTCCCACATCAACGGTAGTATCATAAATACGGGGATTTCCGTTTATGTCTTTATCAGGTAACGAACCGGCTGCGCTGTTAGAACCGGCATTTACTGTCGTGGCAAGCGGTGACAGGTAAAAAGAAACGGTATCCGCAGGAGCTACTACATCTTTTAATGTTTCAATGCTGCTAATGGTACTGTTCCCTGAAGGAGGCGTTCCCTGAATAAAAGAATTACTGGCAGTAACCGTGCTGGAAAGTTCCAAATAAGCTTTATCATTTAAAACAATGCAATTTTTGATCTGCAAAGAACCACCCACAGCAGCCGACTTTTCAGCAGCAGATAGTGACAATACCATACTAATAGCAAATAACATTCCTATGTTTTTGAAAAATACCATATTCTTGCTTTATTGTTGAGGCAATGGTAAGTCCGTCATCGGGCGAACTTTGAAATTACTTTTTTTTGTTCCATATTGTGGACGCATACTGGAAGAAGGAAAACTGTACTGCCATGCCTGTTGAGAACTTATTTCTGTTGATGTCCAGTATAAACTATTGCTTATCTGTATTTTTCCCAGTTTATTAAGCACATTATTAATTACAGTTAGATTTTTCTCCAATTGATACATTTGCCCTAAGGAAGGCAAATACCATTGAAATCCACCTTTTTTATATTCTGTACAATATTTGGCGGCACAATTGGAAGTATTTAATGTGTCCGATTCTCCATTTGGGCGAAAAATGAAGCATGAACAATTTACTATGGTTTGTGTGTTAGATTTTCCACTTTCATCTACCAAAGCTGCTGCGGGATCACTAAAGTTATATAAATTTGGTATATCGGGAGGATTCCATCCACCTCCATTTACGTAACCATTAGGACACCAGTATGTTTGTGCTTCATCAACAGCAATAAACCAATTCCTGCTATTTTCGTAACGGTTAAGCTTATTTCTCCAGCAGCAAACGCCTACTACCCGTGAAGCACTGTAACCCGTAGGAAACACTATATTTCCATTTGTGTCATACGACAATCGATATAAAGTACCATCATCGAACAATAAATCTCCAATATTCATTACATCATAAGGTAAGCATGTATTATAAACAATATTACTGTTTGCAATTTCTCCACTGGTTCCAGAAACCCCAAATCCTTGCACCGATGAATTATGAGTAACAATACTGTTATAAAGTTTTCCGTTATTTTGCAAATAAGCGCCACCACCTTCACCATTCTGGGAAAAGCTGAAAAACGGCAACAAACTGATACTTACCAAAAGTAGATTTATCCTTTTCATTTTAGTACATGACAAAAATTGAGACATTTGTTTTATATATCTGTAAAACAAGACATATATGCCAAGCTCTTGGGGTTGACCTTGTCCGGTGAGCCGAAAAACAAGTGAGAAAAGCGTTTAAAAATCGTCCTTGTTTGAGTTCCGACGTATTTCGTCGGAATGAGTTTGGGGCGATTTCAGCTTTTCGAGCGTAAGTTTTTCGAGCGAAGTGGACACAGTCTTGAAAGCAGCGTTTAAGCGAAAACAAAATCAAATTTATTTGATTTATGTTGAGCGTAGCTGCTTCAACTAAGTTAATTTTTTTGCTTACTTTTTTGTTTCAAGACAAAAAAGTAAGTGGGGTTTGGGGCAAAGCCCCGTTATTAAATATCTGAAAATAAATAATATAAATATTTGTACAGTTTTTTGTCATGTACTAAGCCTTTTCATTTAATATTCCCTTGTATTCAAAGTTGAAATAAAATTGCAATATCTAAAAAATTATTCCGTCAATGATTTTTTGCAAATCGGTATTGCATATCCTCCTCCAGTTTTGCTTTGGGTGTTGCTTAATCCCCATGTACCCCACGGATAACTATTTGTATCCAGCACCCATGCACAGTTAGCATTATATTCTGTAGAAGACCAATAATAACCTAAATTAAACATTGTGCCTGATGAAATCCATCCCAGATAAATAGCTCCTGCATTCATTTGGTCATGTACTTCCCAAAGTTTATATATTTCACCAGCAGCAGGCAGATACCACTGTCCTTGTGTGCCGGACGGAGTATCATAATTTAAGCAATAAGGCACAGGATTATCATTATCCCAACCTTCATACCAAGTACCGGGATTTTGTTCGTGCCATTTTTTAAAAGACTGGTCGAGCGCAATAGAATTATTATATCCATCAAAATCATTCATAGCTGCATCCACCGTCGTAACATTCGCTAAATCGAAATCCAAAGAAGGGTTGAACCATGGTTGTTTATTTATAGGTTTTGCCATGATATAAAAATCGGTTTTATAGGGTTGAGGGTCAACATAAAAAACAATACCCTGCACCGTTTTACCACTTGGTATTCCACCGTTTAAAGAAACTGTAATTTTTCCTGTCGAGTTGTCCAATTGGTAGATAGGATGCAAAATAGTGCCATCGGTACAATAAAAATCCCCAATGGCAACGTCATAATAGTAAGGACTTTTTACATCAGCCTGATTATTTCGGATAATGCAATTCTGCACCGTTCCGCCATCAATCAAAGCTCCAGCTCCGGCACTATTGATAGGAGTATTGCCTGTTGGATCATAAGCAAATCCATTGCAAATGACAAATCCATCAACAGTACCTTGCACTTTAATCACACGATGTTTCTTCTGCCCATCCAGAATAGATTGTTGAGAAGAAGAAGCATTTCCAGGATAAATTCTTTGTTGTAAGGAAGTTGCATTGACAGGGAATCCGCCAATCAGCGTAACGCCGGATGGAACAACCAGCTCATTTTCCTGATAGGTACCCGCAGCTACCCAAATCACAGTACCCGACGTAGCACCATTCAGGGCGTCTGTGATGGTATTATAGTTTGCGACACCCTCAATTGCTGGGCTGAATTTTACTGTTCGGGAGGGCTGGGCAAGTAATTGCACAGTAAAGAAACTAAACCAAAAAGTAAATAAATATTTCACAATTGAATTTAAATGTACTGATTGTCAAAAATATAAAAAAAATAAAGCATAGTCAATTCAAAAAAATTAAAAATTCAAAAATTTTTGATTCGGGTAAAATATTAATATTGAAATTCCAAAAACGTCCAGAAAATTATTTAGTCAAAGCGTAAAATTATTACAAATTATTCATATCTATTTTACAAACAATTATTTATATGTTGAAATCCTATTATCTCCTACAATTTTCAAAAACCTAAATCAAAGATGTCGGGGTTGAATATAATTGTTTTAAAAGTGAGTTTTAACGATAATATTTATTTTTTCAATAAATATTATCGTTAAATAAAACTTTCGTGATAATAATCAACAAAAAATTTTTTACCTAATTAATTATCAATTTTTTATATGATTAAAACATGGAATCGTCATATCAAGTCCACGTTATTAAATCCAATTGGAAAGAAAATTAAATTTTATGATTATCCGCAAACTTTCCTAAATTAAAAAGGATAAATTATGGTATATTTTTCAGAAAATAGTTATAAAAATTTGTATAATTCGCTGATATTCATTATATTTACGTTATAAAATTAAAATATA
>Ga0209407_1000280_pt1 | contig 71546 bp, 72 predicted proteins | sample AD_JPNHG3_MetaG_FD_184410 | JGI IMG/M metagenome (GOLD analysis project Ga0209407, IMG submission 184410) | Active sludge microbial communities of municipal wastewater-treating anaerobic digesters from Japan - AD_JPNHG3_MetaG (SPAdes) (version 2) | ecosystem: Engineered > Bioreactor > Anaerobic...
CTCTCCAAGAAGATCCTCGGGCTTCTCATACCCCTTCATCAACTCGTTCAATAACTCATCTCGTATGGCCAATTCACTCTCCTCCTTACTGAGGTCTCGGCCATTTACACTAAATTCTGGACACTACCCATCTGTTTGAGCTTTAGCGAGTCGATGGGATCGCCCTGCCGGCATACGTGACTGCATCAGGAGATGATTCCAGTTCGAACGGCAATCCCCTCGAACCCACACTCCCCCAAGCACTATTCTCGCCCCCATCTTTAAAGCTTCCCAAAAGCAACACTCACGAATCAAGCAGGTCTCGTGCAACCTAGGCCTATGGAAGTGAACAAACCAACCCCCTCGCAGGTAGCAGGTCATCATTGACCCAAGGGCTGCTTCCCTTGGCATTGAAGAGCCGGTATTTCAAGGAATGGCTCAGTCTTTCGGCAGGGGCCTGGACGGCGCGCCGGGCGTTTCGGATGAGCCTCTTGCAGGAGGCTGCCTGCGGGAGGGGTCGTCGTCATCCTCTCTCCTGGCTCTGGCTCCGCCCTGCTCCAGCATTTCTCTGCGGATGAGCGACTCGAACTGTTTCGCCTCACGGGAATTCGGATTGATAGAAATGGACTTCTCGATCCATTTCAGGGCGTTGGTCCAGTCCTTTGTATCGTAGTACAGGCGGGCCACGTTGAAGTAGAGGTTCTCGTCGCCGGGGGAGATCTCGATGGCCTTCATGTAGTTCGCCAGCGCCTCCTCCACCATATTGGCCTTTCTCAGCTCGATGCCAAACTCGTTGAAGATGTGCTTGTTCTCTTCTTCAAAGATGGCCTCGATTTGGGAGAGCTTCTGGAACACACTCTTTGCCTTGTCGACCTGGCCCATCTCCATGTACAGGGTCCCTACGCCGAAGTTGGCACGGATGCTGTCCGGATCGATCTTGAGCGCCGAATTATATTCCCACTCGGCAGAGTTGAACTCCTTGCGCGCGCGATGTTTTTCCGCCAGCGCAATGTGCTTGTCCGTTTCACGTTCTTCCTTGGTTTTCACTTTATAGTCGGGCTCGAAGGTGTATTTGCTCATGAATTCGTCGTAGGGCATCTTGATGACGATGCCGGTAGGCTGCCCTTCATTCCCGAGATAGGTCACCTGTATGAGATCATCATCCAGCTGTTCTGCACGGCAATAGTTCTTGACGCGCTGGGTTTTTTTCGTGTGCCCGGTCCCCAGGGTGATAGTGGTTTCCTCAAAAAAAATCCCTTTGATCTTCTTAACTGCGCTTTCCATAGCCTTTTTATCGGAATATAAAAATCTTATGTTTAGAATATTTTGCCGGAAATGGGTATAATGGAGAAGGTGGAGCACCTGGAGAATATTCGCGCACCATCTTGTGTGAGAAGGGAGGAAGACACCATGGCTGCTGTAGGTTTTATCGGTGCCGGGAACATGGCCGAGGCGATAATAGGAGGCATACTCGAGAAGGGCTTGTACGCATCCCCGGATATCATCATATACGATGTCCGTCCCGAGCGCATGGAAGAGATGCACGGGCACTACGGGGTCGAGACGGCCGGAAGCGCTCCGGAGCTGGTGGAAAAGAGCAGAGTGGTCATCCTGGCGGTCAAGCCCGACAGGATCGGTGCAGTGCTGGAACAGGTGCGGGAGCCGCTTGCAGAAAGGCTGATCATCAGCATTGCCGCAGGGGTCCCTATCGATTCCATCCAAGCGGTCACCGGGCAGCAGTCCCGGGTGATCCGAGTCATGCCCAACACCCCGGCGCTGGTGCTCGAGGGGGTTTCCGCGCTGTGCCCCTCACCCTCGTGTCTCCCTGAGGATATCGACACCGCTCTGGAGATATTCTCCGCCATAGGCATATGCCGGCAGGTGGAAGAGAAGTTGATGAATGCGGTGACCGCCCTGTCCGGATCAGGCCCTGCCTTCTGCTTCCTCTTCATGGAGGCCCTTGCCGACGGAGGGGTGCGCGCAGGGCTCCCCAGGGAACTCGCCCTTGAGCTGGCCTGCGCGACCCTGAAAGGGGCTGCCGCCATGGTTCTGAAGACCGGAAAGCACCCCGGAGAGCTCAAGGACATGGTGGCGTCTCCCGGAGGGACCACTATCGAGGGGCTTGGCGTGCTGGAGTCCAGAGGGTTCAGGTCCGCGGCCATGGATGCGGTGTTTGCTGCATACCAGAAGGCGTCGCGGCTCGTCTCTTAGGCCCTCTTCGGACCCCGTTCATCTGCAAGAACGACCCTTAAGGCCGTCAAGGAGGGCTGACTAGACCCTGGTGTTCTTGATGATCTCGACCGCATCACCGGGCGAATCCACCACGGTGAAGATGGCCAGATCCTCCTGGAGGATCTTCATCTCCTTGAGCATGGTATCGCGTATCCAGTTCAGGAGCCCGCCCCAGAAGTCCGAGCCCACGAGAATGACCGGGAATGGCTTTATCTTGTCCGTCTGGATGAGCGTGAGGGATTCGAAGAGCTCGTCCATGGTTCCGAACCCTCCGGGGAAGATGACGTAGCTCATGGCATACTTGATGAACATGACCTTTCTCACAAAGAAATAGCGGAAGTTGATATGGATGTTCGTGTAGGGATTCATGATCTGCTCGAAGGGAAGTACGATGTTGAGCCCCACCGACTGGCCCCCCGCCTCGAACGCTCCCTTGTTCGCCGCCTCCATGATGCCGGGGCCTCCGCCGGTGATCACGCTGTAGCCCTCCCGGGCGAGCATGCCGGCCAGCTCCTCGGCCATGCGGTAGTATTTGTCGTCCGGCCTGCACCGGGCGGAGCCGAAGATGGTGACTGCAGGCTCCAGTGACGAAAGGGTCTCGATGCCGTCCACGAACTCCGCCATGATGCGGAAGATCCTCCACGACTCTTGAGGGTTGATCTGATCGATGAGATACCTGTCGCTCTTCATGCATGCTCCTTGCTTTGCCGCCCGGTCTTCCCTCCATGCGGCAGTTATGTTATGGGTCATCAACGCGATGATCGATCTCCATGTCCATACAACATATTCCAGCGACGGGCAATATTCACCGGAAGAGATCGTTCCCCTGGCAGCATGCCGGGGGGTGCAAACCCTTGCCTTCTGCGACCACATGGACTTCTGCGCCGTGCCCGAAGGGCTGGATGCCGCCCGGGCCGGCAATATCGAGCTCTTCAGCGGGATCGAGATATCCGCTGCCTTCAAAGGACGGGAGTATCATCTGATCTGCTATGGGTTCGATCCGAACGACTCCCGCATCCTCGAGTTCATCGATTGTTCCTTGAGGGGCATATGGCAGGGCATCCCCGCCATCATCGGGCGCTTCCGGGAGATGGGCTTTCTGCTCGATGAAGATGACATCACGGGGTGGGGAAAATCGGTCCCGACCGGGGTGACCTTTCTCAACGCGCTGGAAAAGCGCAATCCCCATGACCCGCGGATACTCCGCTATACCCGGGGAGACCGCTCCGATTCCCCCTACCTGAACTTCTACCAGGACTTTTCACGGGCAGGGATTGGAGAGACGGTCTCTTCCGGTCTTCCCGATCTGGTCCAGACCCTTCACGATGTGGGGCCCTGCGGAATCCTCGTCCTGGCCCATCCAGGCGGGATGGACAGAGCGAGCCTCAAGGAGCTGAAGTCGCACGGGATTCAGGGAATCGAGGTGTACAGCACCCACCACGGGCCTGCGGTCACCGAGTATCTTGCCGGGATTGCCGAATCGCTCGGCCTACTTGTGAGCGCCGGCTCGGATTTTCACGGCGAGCGGATCAAGCCCGATATCCGCCTGGGTGATGTGCCAGGACAGCCGGATGCGGCACTGATCGAAGCGATCCGGGAAAAGATGTCTGTCTGGCAGTGAGTGGGAAAGGGAGAACAGAGCCAGGGGCGCAAAAGCCGTATCGCCGGGAGATGGCGAGCGTCATTGCTCGATGATGACAGGTTCCAGGAGAATCACCAGCTCGTCGGTTTCCACGGTCTTGATCTTCTGGCTGAAGAGGTAGCCCAGGATGGGGATGTCGCCCAAGATGGGGATGCTCTTTTTCTGATCAGCGAGGTTCTTGCTGATGAGCCCGCCCAGTGCGACAATATTCCCGCTTTTGACCCTGAGCTGCGTGGTCGCCTCTTTCAGGTCCACAGTGGGGAGGGTGTAGATGTTCCCGCTGATGGACGTCTCCTTCAGCTCCACAACCCTGCTCTTGATGGGGGTGATGCTTAAGTTCACCTGGTTCGTTTCCAGGTCGATGTACGGCTGCACCCCGAGCATGACCCCGTCAAAGATGGAGCCGATGGTGACCTCGGGCGTGGTGATCGTGGTGCCGCCCTCCACTGTGGTGATGGTCAGCTCGATCTCCTGGATATACGAGGTGTTCGTGCCCACGCTGATGAGTGCCGGCTGGCCGTTGGTCACCCTGATCCTGGGGTTGGAGAGCACCTTGATCTCTCCGTACTGGGCCAGGGCGTTGAGCGCCGCGTCGAACCCGTGCTCCTGAGAGCCCACCTGGATCTCCAGAGACGGAACCAGGTTGTCCGTGGAGAGGGCGAGGTTCTGCCGGATGGGGTTGAACACATAGTCGCCGATGCTCCCGTGGATGCTGGTCCAGTCGATGCCGTACCGGTACGAGTCGCTGAGGTTGACCTCCAGGATCTTTGCCGTGATGAGGACCTGTGCATTGTAATAGGTCTTCAAGGCCTTGATATACGATTCTATGCGCTCCACGGCGTCTCTGCGGTCGTTGATCTCCAGGAAGCCGATACTCCGGTTGAGCGAGTAGGTGCCATAGGGCGTCAGTGAGGAGCGGACGACCTGCTCGATCTGGGCGTAGATGTCGATATCTTCCGATGTAGAGGTGTGCCTGATGGAGAACTCACCGGAAAGAGGGGTGGTGGAGTTCTCCCCGCTCGAGCTTGAGCCCAGGACATCGCCTCCCACCGAAAGGCGCGTCTCTTTCCGTGACGAGACGAAGTTGAGGTGAAAGGCCTTTGATGCCGTTCCCCTGATGTACAGGCATTCTCCTCTGATCTCCGAGAAGACGTGCAGGGAGACCGTAAGGCCTTCCAGAGCCTGTTCCAGCGGGGTGTTGTTGAAGGCCACGGTGACCGGCCTTACAGGAATGAGCATGCTGTTCGATCCGGTGCTCTGCGAATTCCGGGTGTCTCCTCCCGGCTGATCCGGCTGCGACGGGGCGGAAGGAGGAGGTGTGTCAGAGGTCGCGACTGCAGGGATCATATCCGCACTGACGAGCCGGGAGTCGATGACCAGATCGAGGCCGGCAATCTCGGCAATGGCGGAGAAGATATCGGTGAATGGGGCGTTCTTTGCCGCCAGGGTGATGGTCTTGCCCGAAAGAGGGCTTTTTTCTTCCACTGCGGGGGGTTGTATCTCAGGAAGCGGGCGGGGGACAGGGGGTGTTGCCTTGCCGGTCTCTTCTTGTACCGTGAAGTCTTCTTTCTTCATGAGCCTGTCCGTGGAGCATCCCCACAGCAGGGTAATGATGCACAGGTAAAACACATGCCTAGTATACTTTGACATGGATCGTCTCCTCAATGCCGCTCCTGTATCGAATGGTGATTGCGTCTTTTTTTATTGCTTTAACAACAAAGGTCCCGGTGTTATCACCAACCTGCATTTTTTTGCCGTTAATAACGCAGAAGCTCTTTGTGCCGTTTTCCACGATCATGCTCACAAAGACCGGGGCGATGGCCTCTGGTCCCTGAGAGCTGTTCTCCTCGCCGGGAATGCCTGGGGAAAATACATTTCTGATGGATTCGGCCGAGCCCGGGGGGGTGCTTTCTTGAGACGAGAAACCGAGCTGGTCGATATAGGCGAGAAACTCCGGCCTGTCAGGCACATAGGGTGTATGGCCGGAGGTGAACAGGAGCATGACGATGCCCGCGAGAAGGGCGATGAGCGGGGATGCGAAGAGGGCGAGGATTCCGGTGTCTATCTTCACGGGCGCCTTCCTCCCATCCTGAAGCCGGTCACGGCCAGCCGTATGCCTTCATGCGTGCTCTGGATCATTGCACGGTCCAGGAAAAAGAATCCTTCTGCATAGGTCGAGACGATCTTTTCCTGAAGCTCGCCGAAGTTCTTCGGATAGAGTGTGATGTCGTAGCTCACATTTGCGGTCTGCTCGCCGGAGAGTTCTCTCAGCCTTTTCCAGTGCATTTCGAGGGCATCGAGCTTTTCCTGGTATGCCTGCTGCTCGGCCCGTGCGCGCATGATCGAGGTGAATTTGGCCTGGTTGTACCGGGCGTCAGCCCGCTCGGAGAGATAGAACCAGCACGAAGAGATCAGGCAGAGCATGCTCACGACACTGAGGGCGACAGCCATTTTATAGATCCTCATCTCTGTGCCTCGCATTCCACGGTGTAGCCGGCCCACCGGTCGGTATGGCGGAAGGTGGCCCCGGTAACCGGATAGTGCTCCTGCAGGTCTGTGAGAAAATCAGAGAACAGGCTCTTCGACAGGGGGTACTGGGCCCTGATGGCGCCCTCGATCTTCACCCGGAACACCGCGCTTCCCGGAGAAGGCATGGATGCGGGGTCAGGGGGTTGAGAATATTCCTGAGGGTCATCCGATTCAGTCTGCGTCCCAGGTCTGAAGACCTCCACCCGTTCGATGGATGTGTGGGCCGGGATGGCGCCGGTAATGACGCCCAGCATGGCATGGAGTCTGGGTTCTGATTCGAAGCGCTGGTATAGGGCAATGAGCTCGTTGATGCGCTCGGGGTCTGTATCTTTAAGCAGCGCGGAGCACTCCTGCTCCATCAGGGCCATGTCTTGGAGGTAGGCATTGAGCGCTGCATCGGTTTTTTTCTCGAGGTCCCGGCTCTCCCATGAGCAGCTCAGGCCCAGGAGAAAGAGCAGCAATGCGCATGCGATCATCGTCAGGGAAAGCAGAAGCGAATACTCGGCGTAGCGGGCAAGCGTCCTGGTCCGGCGGTAAGGGGCAGGGGTAAAATCATACTCGCTGCCCAGTACATTTCCCAGGAGCTCGGGCGAACTGCATCCATTGCCGGGCAGGTGTTCGAGCAACAGCCCGACCGATTCGATATCGTTTTTCCGCAGGTCATCTATGTCTATCTCGCCCTGGCCGGCTGTGAAGACCGCCTGGGGGGTTTCGTTGTAACTGACCCTCAGCAGAGAGGACATCTCGCTGATACCGGCCAGTGTTTCGGCGAAGAGATCAAATGACCTGCTCTTCTGGATCGTGATCAGATGATAGATGATGCCTGCCTTCGCGCCGATGATCCGGACGAACTGGTCGTCCTCAAACATCACGATGCAGGTCTGACTGGTGATTTTTCCTGCCGCAGCCGCGAGGGACGCCTCGATGGGGCGGTAGGTATCGAGCAGGATATCGCTTCCGTTTAAAGACGAGATCCTGTCCACATCGCTTAAGGGGATCGCCAGGTAGGAAAATCTGGCCCGCACGGCGTCGATGTCGGAGATCTTTGCAAACGAGATGCAATAGCCCTCGTTGAACAGGCCGGTTTTGTCGATCGTGGCCCGGATATGGGCCAGGGTGGCATCCTTTGACACGCTGGAGAATTCACCCACATCGGCGTATGCGCTTCTCGTCGAAAAACATGCGCTTACGTGCTTCCCGCGGAGCATGGAAGGAGGAAATCCGCCCGCTCCACAGGACCGCACCTCTTCGAGACGGACCATCCCGGATTCCATCGTATAGCGGGCAGCCTGGTATCCGCTGTCGGTCAGTGAGATGGTGTATCCTGTCTTCCTGCCTTTTTTCATCACCTGTCGTCTCGTTTGAGTCCGGTCCTTCTCTTGTTATCCGGCGGGTTCAGCCGTACAGGGGAAAAGCCTTCTCCCACGTCTGTGTTCTCGGATTTCAGAGCGAATTTCTTTACGTTGTTCTCTATTCGAGGCGCCCGAGGAGATAGGACAGGGTCACGGCATCGAGTATGTCGTCATAATTTGATGTCTGGGGATCACCCGGCTTTGCGAATTGGTTGTCGTCGCCCGTCTGGGATACGATGCCGTTGTTGTTGTCGTCGTTCGGGGCGTCCGCCTCACGGTTTTTCCCCGGAGAGATCACCACGAAGGCCGCCCTGATGCTTGTGCCGTCGCAGAAAAGGCCGGGGGCGTGAGATTCGTTTATCAGCTCGACCAGGCGGCCCTTGAGCTCTTCGATAGTGGATGATGCGGCAAGATAGGGATCAACGGAGTAGAAGAGCGGGCTGTTATATGAATCCGTGCCCGGGATGCCCAGGGTTTCGTGGGGGAGATAGCCCCTCCGGCGGTTCACCGTCTCTGTGCCGTCCGTGCCGGCGGCAGCCCAGGGAAGCCTGCCTGTAGCCAGGGCATATCCGATGATCGCGGTCTTGGCCTCTTTGACGATTGCGCGGCTTTCGTTGAGCTTGTTCTGGTTGACGAGCAGGGGGATGAGGCCGGCGCCCATGCTCACGAGGATGCCCAAAATTACGAGCACAAAGGCCAGCTCGATGAGGGTGAACCCACCCCGGTGCTCAGGCGCGGGCCTGCTGCGGAAAGGAAGCCAATGTATCTTGCCGGTCGCCATGTCATCCTCCTCCAAGCTGCGAGATGAGATCATAGACGGGCCCGATCAGCGAGACGACGATGAATACGAACAGTCCGCCCGAGATCGCCATGACAATGGGCTCGATCATCTTGCCCATGACGTCAACGGACCGGGAGGTCTGCTCCTGATACATATCCGCCAGGTACTGAAGACGCTGATCGAGCGTTCCCGTGCTCTCGCCTACGCTGACCATACGCAGCGTGACCGGGTCGAAGAACCGGGTGAGGGCGAATGCGTTCAGCAGGGATTCACCCCTGCCCGCAGCCTGCCGTATCCTGGCGATCATCTTCGTGACGGCAGGGTTCGAAAAGGTGGTCTCCAGCACATCGAAGCACTTGGTCAGGGTGACGCCCGAGCGGAGCATCAGGGACATGTTGGAAAAGAACAGGGTGAGCGACGCATTCTTCAGGAGCTTCCCTGCAACAGGGATGTTAAAGCAGGCCATGGCCAGGAAGACGCGCGTGCGTTCATGCCTTTTCAGCACCCAGACCAATGCAATCAGAAGGAGGACCGCCGCCGGGAAAACATACCAATAGGCCCGGGAGAAATCCACGAACTCCACCAGGGCGAGCGTCATATCCGGCAATACCACATTCATGTCGTTGAAGGTTTCCACCAGACGCGGAAGCACAAAGAAGATCCAGAACACCATGACGCCCCCCATGGCCGAGATGACGAATGCCGGATAGATGAGGGCGCGCTTGGTCTGGGAGATGATGTCGTCCACGCGCTTGATGTACTCGGCGGTGCTCTTGAGGGCCTCCTGGATGGTGCCGGTCTCCTCTCCTATGTTGCAGAAGAACGAGAGCATGGGAGGAAACACCTCGGGCTGGGCCTTGAATGCACCGGAAAGCGACTCGCCTCTCGTGATCTCCCGGATCACCTGTTCGAGGGCCTTTTTGAGTCTCTTGTTCCGGACGGTATCCTTGATGCTCTCCATGGACTCCAGCAGCGGCAGGCCGCTTGCCACCATGGAGGAAAGGGCTTCGCAGAATTCGATGATGTCCGTGCGCTCCACCCTGGGCTGGATCATCGAGTCGACGGCATCGGTGAGGATGAACCGCCTTTTGCGGTATTTCAGGAGAATCTGGTCCCGGGACGCGAGGGTATCCATGAGTCCGCCCAAGTCGTCGAAATGTCCCTTGCCCGTGATGACCGAGCCGTCCTGGTTCAACGCCTGGTAGGTGAACAGCATTACCGGAGGACCCTCCTGGCTTCCTGGAAACTGGTCTTGCCGGCTACGACCTTGCGGACTGCGTCCTGTGCCAGGGTGTACATGCCCTCCTCGATCGCCTTGTCCTTGATTTCGAAGGGGTGCGCTCCCATGGAGATGAGCCGTTCCACCTCTTGGGTCACCGGGAGGATCTCGGCGATCATCATCCTGCCCAGGTATCCGGTCTTGATGCACTGGTCGCAACCTTTCGGGGCGTAAATCGTGGTGCCCGGAGCGATGCCGAACATCCGGCTCTCCTCCTCTCCGGACGGATAGGGCTCCTTGCAGTAGGGGCACAGGGCGCGCACGAGCCGCTGGGCGATGACGCACAGGAGCGAGGAGGAGATCATGTAGTCCTTGATTCCCAGATCCTTGAGCCGGGGGATTGCGCCCACGGCGTCGTTGGCGTGCACGGTCGAGAGGACAAGGTGCCCGGTCTGGGCCGCACGCATCCCCATGGTGGCGGTATCCGCATCCCGGATCTCGCCGATGAGGATAACATCCGGGTCCTGACGCAGAAAGGCCCGTACGGCGGATGCAAACACATAGCCTGCCTTTTCGTTGACCTGGGTCTGCCGGATCAGGGGGAACTGGTACTCCACCGGGTCCTCCACGGTCACGATATTTTTCTCGATGGAATTGAGCTCACGCAGGGATGCGTAGAGTGTGGTGGTTTTTCCCGATCCCGTGGGACCCGATACCAGGATCATGCCGAAGGGTTTGTGGAGGATCTCCTTGAGCGTAACGAGGTCGTCATCCGCAATCCCCAGGTTCTTGAGGTTGTAGAGCTCCTCGGTGCTGGCCAGTATCCTCAAGACCATGTTTTCCCCGTGTGAAACCCGGAGTGTGGACACCCTCATGTCGTAGTTCTCGTTGAGAAAGTCGAAGGTGAGGCGCCCGTCCTGGGGTTTTCTCTGCTCGGAGATGTCCATCTCCGCCTTGACCTTGATTGTGGAAATGATGCGCGGGTGAACCTCTACAGGGAAGGTGTAGAAGGGATAGAGAATCCCGTCGATGCGGTAGTGGATCTGGGAGGTCCTGTCCGTGGGGGTGATGTGGATGTCGGTTGCCCGGGAATTGATGGCGGACATGAGGATGAGCCGGGTGAGCTTTTCGGTGTCCACATCGTGTATGTTGCGCCTGGCGAGTTCGAGCTGCTCGCTAATCTCATCCTCTATGGGATGCTCCAGGAGGTAGTAGTCCTTTTCGATGTGCCGTTGTATCTGGGAAGCTGATGCGATTACGAGCGCGAGCTTCTTTTTCGCGATCCGGGAGGCCAGATCCAGAACCTTGGAATTTTCGGGCTCATTGGTGGCAACAGTGAGCACGGAGTCTTCGACTGCCACGGGCAGCAGTGCGTTGTCCTTGGCGAATGCCAGGGGCAGCGACCTCAGCGCATCTTTGGGGGGAGTGTAGTTTCTCAGCTCAAGAAATTCCAGGCCCGACTGCTTGGCAACGGCCTGGGCGAGCTCGGTCTGGGTCACGAGTCCCAGGCGGAGCAGGATATCGCCCACTCGCTCGCCGGTTGCCCGCTGCTCCTTGAGAGAAAGGCCGATCTCCTGGTCGGTGATGATCCCTTCGTCTTTGAGCAGATCGCCGATGCGTTTCTTTTCCATGCCATGTTCCAGACGCCGCCCAGGGCATGCCCTGGGCGGCAGGTATATTCACGAGATGCCCGGGAATGTCTTTTCTACATGCGCCAGATCATCTGCTTCGGCGCCTGGTTGGTATAGATCGTGTTGGAACGGATGGAGCCGGAATTGTATACCCCGTCGTCATACTTGGTGTCGATCTGCAGGGCTACCTGGGCCGGTATCCCGTTAAAGTACATGCAATTAGCGTTCACGGCAGAGCCGGCAAAGTTGCCCACCCACTGGATGCGCATGAAGTCACCAAACGCATGGTTCGGCAAGTCGGTCGGTGTGCCGTCGTAACTGCCGTTGATGATCCCGGCCAGGACAAGGTCTTCAAACACGTATCCATATTCGGCCGCATCGATCTGCCCGTCCCCGTCTCCCTCGTGGGTGTCGCCGGTGGGCGTTCCCGCCTGGTTTTCATCTCCCGGGAGCATGCCGTACCGGTCAAAGTAGGTATAGTACGCTGCTGCGATGGAATCTTTCTGATTCACGAGCTTTTTGACCTTGGCGTTTTCGATCAGGGCCTCACCCTTGAGCACTCCGGTAATGAGCAGTCCCACAATGACCAGCACCAGTGCAAGCTCCACCAGGGTGAATCCGTGTTTGTCCCGTATGCACGGCTTTCTCATATCCAAATACCTCTCTTTCGTTGGTATGTAGCCGCTTCTTCGGGACATTTTTCTGAAAACTTTACATGGCCTTCTCTGTGTTCATAAACGTCCTTTCTCCCTCATGAAGAGAAAAAGCCTTTTTCTCCAGGCAGACTTAAGGCGATTCAGAAACGATTCTGGTCCCGAGGCTGCACTGGCTGATGCCCGGCAGCCCGGATATGTCTAGCCTGTGGATGGAACCATCCCAGCTGATGTGCTCCATGATCCCGGCGTCCGGGTCGATGACCGGCCCGAATGCCTTTGCCCCGAAAAGGGTGGTCTGCGATACGGTGTCTCCAGTCAGGGCATCCAGGATCACCAGAGATGACTCGCCGCTGTCGATCCCGCCGCATTCGTCCGGTTCCCAGACTGACAGGTAGAGCTTCGCATCCATGACCACGGCGTTGGTGATGGCGCCGGCCTCCAGGGATCTGCTCCAGAGGATTTCTCCCGCCCTCAGACACACCGCTCGGCCCCCGGCGAGGGCGATGATGTGCAGCTCGCGCCTGGAATGAAAGGACCGGATGCCCCGGATTTCACCCGAAAGGTTCGGAAAGAGGAGATCCAGCCAGGCAAGATCCTGCCCCAGGATCGTGATCTGGCCTGTCCGCGATGCAGCGAGCACCACTCCTTCACAGGGATCGTACTCAAGGGCGCACACAGAGCTGTCTGCCGTAAACAGGGCCTCAAAGAGACCCTCTCTGAGCGTATGGGCCGTGATGACGGCGCCATCCGCCGAATAGAGGCTTCCATCAGACGCTGTGTACAGGCCGCCCGGGCACAGCCACCGGATCAGGGGCCCATCGCCGAGAACCACGATGTCTCCACGGATGTCGGGTCCGGCGATGATGAGGTCTTCCCGTCCGGTCACCCTGCCGCCCGCCCCTTCCACCATCCACGAGCAGGCCCCTCTTGCCGTGTCTATGGACACGAGATTATCCCGGGAGGTGGTACACAGGAGCGTCTCTCCATTCACGAAGATCGAGAGTGCAGTGCCTCTGATCTCAAGGCCGGGGACGCCTGAGAGATGGGGGAGCCCGTTGGCCATGCGTTTGAGGTATGCGGCGCTCTCCCAGTCGATCCACGAAGGGAAAAGGCGCAGGTCGATGCTCGAGAGAACACGCCTGGTGCCTCCGGAAAGGCAGTGCGGCAGGGTGACCAGGCTCGGAGGCGGATCGAAGGCGCCGGCGCCGGGCATGAGTTTCCCCCCGCCCTTGTCGGCCGTGGCGTTCAAGAAAAGGGTATCAGGCCCCACCACGTGGATGCTGATTCCCTGTGACCGGGCCATTGCCGCCACGTCGTCCAGACAGTGGGAACCCTCCCCTGCAATGGCCCGGTCATTGGGATCGCCGTCATGGTCATAGTCCTGGAGCCAGCCGGGAATGTCCCCGTCGCCCACAGCTATGCCGTCGGTGGCCACGATGATGTGGTTTGCGGTGCTGCACCTGTCGGGGAACGAATCGAGAAGACTCAGGAGGCTCTCCGAGAGCGCCGACTCAACCGACTCGGGCCTGAGGCCCTCCAGGGTCGAGAAGAGCAGTGCCCGGTCGGTGGTGAAGGGCTGGACGATCCCCCCGGACACGGTGGCTATGGCCATGGGACACAGGTCCATGGAATCGATGAACTCTTTGAGCGACTCCATGACAAAGGTCCAGCACGGCATGGTGCCGCCGAGGGAATAGGTGTCGTGGGCCTGATGCCAGATGTTGCCGTAATCGCCGCGGAAAAAGGTCCCCTGGGGTGTGGAGAGGCTTGAGCTCACATCGTCCCGGTCTGGTACCGGCACGATGTCCCCGCCCGGCCTCGCGAGATACAGGCCGTTGTCCCGATACCGGCGGTCGCAGGCGGCGAGCATGTCTTGCCCGTCGTCCACCAGAAGAATGATGTGCGGTCTCCAGCCGGAGAGCAGGGGGGCCTGCCCCGGCATATCGGGCTGGCCTCTGAGCCGGATGCGCCAGGAATACCGGCGCTGGTTCATCCAGGTCTTCTCGGTCAGCTCGGTCGAGAAACAGGCGTGGTCCCATCCTTCGGGGGCATGGAGCATGATGTGCCGGAAAACCGGTTCCTCTTCGGTCCCGGCGGGGATGTGCGTCCGGGAAAGCAGGCTCACGAAGGCGGTGGAAGATTTCATGTTGTGTGCGACGAGCGAGCAGGTGATCAGGGCGATACCCTGGACCGCGATGCAGAAGACCAGGGCGTACATGAGGACCCACCCATTCTCACTGCAGGTGATAGGTATAAGAGATCCGTTCTCTGTTTTCATGATAACAGGCTTCCATTACGATGGAGACCTCTGCGCCGTCCAAGCTCGGGGTGAAGATGCAGACAGCCTCCGCCAGCAGCTGACCGTTCCGGTACAGCCCGTCCGTCCTCAACTCGTAGTGGATCGCCGGCACGGCGCGCTCGCCGATGCTCCCCGGGGCCGGCGCCTTCAGGGTGATGACGGCATCGCCCCGGGAATACCCGTGGGAGATGACGCACGGCCCGCTTTCGGTGATGATTCCGAGATCGGCCCAGTAGTCATATGACCCGCTTGCGTCGATGTCGAGGGCATCGAGGGTCATGGAGCTGCCGGAGAGCGTGCGGATGATGGAGTAGTAGGGAGGAGGGGTGCTGGCATGCACGCGGATGCCGCTGTGGGATGAGGTGAGGGGCACCCCGGCGATGAACAGGGCGCTTCCCTGGCAGGCGACCCTCATGTCCTGGGGCAGCAGACATGCACACTGTTTCAGGTCGGCGTCCAGCCGGATGATTGCACTTCGCAGAGATTGCATGCAGTACCAGCCGGCCATGGCGTCTCGATATGCAGATGCGGTGAGGGAGTGGATGCTAAAGAGGGTAAGGATGAGGATCGACGCAAGGGTAATCGAAAGCAGGAGCTCAACAAGTGTCAGACCTCTTTCCATATAATTTTCACACAAAACAATCGGATACCAAAATTCCAAAAGCCGGGCATGTTCCTCGTGAGGCGGGGGTTCCGTGGTGGATTCAAATATTACAGTAAATGAATTTTTATGAAAGGTCAAGGATTCTCTCTTCTGAATCATCTCCCGACTGCCGATACGAGAACAAAATACCCCGGATAGAGTTATTCGGATCAATGGTAAGGAATTTCAGGAGGCTGCCCCCGGCGCCCGCTCAATGAAGGGTTTAGGGCTGTATCAGGGGCGAAAATGGGAATGGACAGATCGGTTATTCCTTGGTAATAACCGACTCAAATACCAGCAAATGCAAGGGCGAGGGATGGGAAAGAAAGGAAGCGCAGTTTTCATCGTTATCTTGGTCATCGCCATAGGATTCGTCCTCTTTCTCAGCGTTCCCATCGGCGGGAAGATCGGGCTTGTCCGAGAGGCCATGGTCTCCTTCATTTTCCGCAAGCCTCCTCGCTTCATCTCCATGGAGGTGAGCGTGGACGGGAACCCCCAAGTTATCAAACCCGGCGAGAGCCTGTTGATCAAGGGCACAGAGACTGTTGTCATCACCAAGATAAAGGCGAACACCTTCTTCGATTCCTATCTCACCGCCGACGTGGTGGGGTTCGGAAACACCAACGACCTGCACGAGCCGATCGAGACCTCCCAGATCCGCGACCAGCTCCTGGCCGCCGGTCTGCGCTCGGTTCCCATCGATGTCTACTACATCGAGTACAACATTGCCAGGGTCCCGCTCGAGATGGAGCTCGCCGAGCAGGATTTTCTGAACCGGTTGAAGGAGTCCAAGAACGTTGACGACCAGATCGCCATCCTCAAGAGCGCCCATGCGAGTTTTCCCAAAAACCGGGAGTTCGTGGCCAAGCTCGATGACCTGCTCACGAAAAAGAACGACTACGAGACGCTCGCCGGCATCTACAAGGCCATGATGGAGGCCGACCCTGACGACATGCATGCCCATGCGCAGCTCTCCCGCTGCTACACCCGGCTGGGCATGTTCAGGGAAGCCATGGCGATAAGCCAGAAGATCGTTGACAAGGGGAGGGCTGATTCCAACACCTACCGCCGCATGGCATACATCGCAGGGCAAATGGGAGATTTCGACAACAGGGTGAAATACCTCAGGAAGGCCCTCGAGCTCGCGCCCGGCACCGACTCCATCATCATCGACCTGGGCAAGACCTACGAGCAGGCCGGAAGGCCGGCAGAGGCCCTGGAGATATACAAGTCGGCAGCGGGCAATGCCAGGGACCGCGAGATCCTGATTCCCGTGATCGAAGACGCCCTCAAGAAGAAGAACTACAAGGAAGCGGCCTCCCTGCTGAAACGCTATGTCACGCATTATCCCAAAGACGGGAATGCATACGCCCAGCTCGGCATGATCATGGGCAGGCTCGGAGATGCAGATGCGCAGGTCGCCTACTATTCCAAGGCCGTGGAACTCTCGCCGAAGGACCCGGTGCTGCTCTATAATCTGGGCGCATCCTATGAAAAGGCCGGCAAGGAGAAGAGCGCCCTGGAAGCCTTCCGAAAGGCGCTCGCCATAAAGCCCGGCGACAAGGATTCCCTGCTGCGGGCCGCCGCGCTGAGTTTGAAAGCGAAGGACTATCAGGCGGCCTATGGATACTACCAGTCGCTGCTCAAGGTGGAGCAGTCAAATGAATACCGCAAGGGACTCGTGTCAGCCGCAGTGGGTCTGAAGGACCACGACAAGATCATTGACGCTGCAGGCCAGTACCTCAAGAACGCAAAGGACTACGATGCCGCGCTGGCGCTCGCATACGCATACGAGGCACGGGCTGCTTCCAGGACGGGGAAGCAGAAGCTCGAAGACATCAACGCCGCAGTAGAGGCCTATCAGCTTGCCCTGAAGATCAATCCGAAATCCACGAAGGCCCAGGAGAGGATCCCGGAGCTCAAGATCGAGTCCATAAGACTCAAAAAAGGCATCTGACGCCCCGCGCGGCCAAGACACGATAGAGAACGATTCCATCTCCTGATAAGGCAATGATGAGAACATTTGCAATCGGCGATATCCACGGCCGTCTGGATCTGCTTGAAGATCTGGTGGGCCGAATCGAACCCGGGAAAGAAGACATCCTCGTTTTCCTGGGTGACTATATCGACCGTGGGCCCAGGATCGTAGAGACGATCGATTATCTCATCGATCTTGCTAAGGAAGTCCCCTGCATCTTCCTGAGGGGTAATCACGAAGACATGTTCCTTGAGTTCCTCGAATTCGGGACGAACAAATCGCTGTACTTCGCCAACGGCGGCATGAAGACGGTCGAATCCTATCTGGGAGGCGAGCCCTTTGTATCCCACACCCAGGTAGCGCATGCGCTCAGTCAGAAGCACCGGGACTTCTATGCAAACCTCAGGTGGTACTACGAGGACCGGTACTACATCTACGTCCATGCGGGAATCAGGCCCGGGGTGCCCATGTTCAGGCAGGAGCGCCATGATCTCGCGTGGATACGCGATGATTTCATTTTCTCCCCCACCGGCTTGAGCAAGAAGGTGGTGTTCGGGCACACGCCCTTTGCCCGGCCCTTTGTCAAGGAAGACAAGATCGGCGTCGACACCGGGGCCATCTATGGCGGGGTGCTCACCGCGGTTCAGCTTCCAGAGGAGATCTTTATCCAGTCTCATCGGTAGATGCTTATTAAGGTAGTGATAAAAGAAACGGATACATGATCAAGGACTACTACCAGATCTTGGGCATATGCAGAGACGCCGGGGCAGAGGATATCAAGAAGGCCTACCGCAGACTCGCCTTGAAGTTCCATCCCGACCTCAATCGGGACGATCCCCGATCGGCTGAGTATTTCCGGGACATTACCGAGGCGTACGGGGTGCTCATCGATCCCCGGAAAAGGAAAAAATACGACGGGGACAGAAAACGGGGCTTCGAGCGGGAGCGCGTGTATCAGGATATCTTCTCCCGCTCGGACTTCCGGGAGGTCTTCGACGACCTGCCCATCGGCAGGGAGTGGCTCGAGAGGCTGCTCATGGTGAGCAGGGTGATAGCCCAGGAGGCCATGCTGTCCGGTGGAAGGCCTCGGGACGTCCTGAAACGCTCCCTGGTAAGGCTTGCAGCCCAAAGCGCGGCCAGGGTTTTCCACAATGTGATGGACATCCACGAGCACATCCGGATACCTCCCGAGATCGCCTCAGGGGGTGGAACGATCACCATCGAGTACCGGCCCGGCTTCTCGAAGCGCAGAATCAGGGTGAGCATTCCCCGGGGCACAACGCCGGGAACCGTCTTGAAGCTGGCGAGGATGGGAAGGAAAAACCCGGCGAAAAAGGCAGGCGATCTCTACCTGCACGTGGACATCGAATCTTCGTAGACCACGATTCGGTTCTTGCCGTGCTGTTTGCCCCAGTACATGGCCTTGTCGGCCATTCTGATGAGCTCGTTGTGGTCGATGGTGTGGCGGGGCAGGCTGGCCAGGCCAATGGTGACGCTCACATCCAGGGTCACGACCACGGTCCTGCAGATCCTCTCCGCCACCACGACCGTCTCTTCCAGGGCCGTCTCAGGGAATATGATGACAAACTCCTCTCCCCCGTACCGCGCCAGGATATCGCAGTTTCTCGTGTTGCGCCTGAAGACGTGTGCCAGGCGCATGAGGAGCTCGTTGCCCTCCTCGTGGCCTCTGGTGTCGTTGTAGTTCTTGAAGTCGTCGATGTCGATCATGGCCAGCGACATGGTCCTGTTGTAGCGAAGGTGCCTGGTGACCTCGCTCTTTAAGAGCGAGATGAGGTGGCGGAAGTTGTACATTCCGGTCAGCTCGTCGGTCCGAGAGAGGTTCCGGTAGTACCCGGCCAGCTCGGCCTGTTCCTTGAGCCTGGCTTCCTGGATGATCCGGTTGATGGTCAGGAGCAGGTGGTCGAGGAGAATCGGCTTGGTGATGAAGTCCGAGGCGCCCAGCTTCATGCATTCGACCGCGTCGCGTATGGTCCCGTATCCGGTGATCATGATCACCTGGATATGGGGGCGGATCTTCTTGATATGCTTCAGAAGTTCGGAACCGGTCATGCCGGGGAGGTGGAGATCCACAATGGCTATCTCGTAGCCGTCCTGCTCAACCAGATGGATTGCATGCTCGGCGCTGGCTGATTTCGATAGCGTGAACCCCTTCTTTTCGAGATACTCGGAGATGAGGTCCAGAGTCTCCTTTTCGTCGTCTACAAGCAGGATCCTGGTCGTGTTGCTCGTGCTCGCGTCTGTTGGCGTCTTCATATTCATCCCATCGTTTTTCCGCGTATCGGCATTGCAGAGCGGTACCCTCTGCTTTTAAGGTATAGTAACGGATATTCAATAAAAATTCATGAGTGAAAAATCTCCTCTACTGTCGAAAAGACCAGGAAGGCTGCGGTATTTCAAGACAATCATTACTACTATTTGATCCGGCTGGAAAAAAGGAGTACGATACAACAGTCCATTACACTTTGAAGCGGCATATCCGCCTCTGACGGCAAGCCCGGGCCGTTTAAGGGGCAAAGAAAGCGTTCAAGTTCCCGGTTTGATAGTCCGTTACGGAATGACAGTGAAAAACACGAAGGCCCAGTTCTGCGTGGAAAAGCGCTTCGAGACCATCCCGGCACTGGATGCGACCAGGGCGCGCCTCTTCGAGGTGCTCCAGAGGGATGATGCGGATATCGAGCGGGTGGAGAGGATCATCTCCACCGACCCGGCGGTGGCTGCAAAGGTCATGAAGCTCGCCAATTCGCCATTCTACCGCCATACACGGAAACATCTCGGCCTGCATCAGTCGCTGCTGACCATCGGGCTTGATATGGTGAAGTGTATCTCCCTGTCCATGACGGTCATGGATACGCTCAAGTGCGAGACCAGGTACGCCCGGGATCTCTGGGCACACTCGTATGCAGCCGCCGTGATAGCCATTTCCTTAAGCGTAAGCAAGGCGGAGAAGGACAGGCTCTTCACCGGCGCCCTGCTGCACGATCTCGGCAGAATGATCTTTCTGTTCCTCGCGCCCGAGGTCTATACCGCCCTGATCGACTCGGAAAGATGCCGCCCCGGCGAAGAGCTTGAGCGGCAGACCTTTTCCTTAAGCCACACCGAGCTGGGGAAGACGGTGGCAATGAAATGGAATTTCCCTCAGGAGATCGTGGAAATAATCAGTAGCCACCACCGGCCCGTCAACCATGATTCCGCCCTGGTATGCCTGATCAACCACGTGATCTGTCAGTGCGAGAGAGAGATTCCGGAAGCGGACCCGTCGTGTCTCGGCATAGTCCGGCCCTTTCTGGGGGACACCTTAAAAGATCTTGTCAATATTATTGCACAACGGTATAAAACGAACACTGCCATGATAGAGAGCCTGTTTTAGGGCATGGGGGGGCTGTGAAAGACGGTTTGCCTAAGCTCCAGGAATCCGCGGGCTTCTCCCAGAGCCGGGAGATGGTCCTGCTCGATCTCCTGAAGAAAGCAACGGATTTCTACGAAGACATCATCGGACTGCTCTCGGGTATCTACGAGCTTTCCGAGTATGTCAGAAGAGGTTCCCCGGAAGATGAATTCTACTCCTATGTCGTCAAGATCCTGGTAAGGGAATCCCGCTGTGAGAACGCCTCGGTCTTTCTCGTTGAGGGAAACCGGGTAGTGCTCAAGGCCGCGGCAGGCATCGAGCTTCCCGGAGAGGTTCCTGCCGCCAGCATGGAGCTTGGCGAGGGTGTGGCCGGGACGTGCGCACGGGAGGGCAAGCCGATCCTGGTGACGGATGTGCATGAATGCCGGTATTACAAGGAGTTCCCCGGCTCACAGGTTCAAATCGGCTCCATGCTGTGCATACCCATCAAAGACGGCGAAACGACCTTTGGCGTCTTGAACCTCTCCCATTCCCAGAACAGTTTTTTCAACCTCCACTATCAGCGGGTGTTCGAGCTTATGGGCCTGCTGGTGGGACAGATGCTGACCCTGATCCACATATCCTCGGTCTTCCAGCGCAGGAACCTCGACTTGAACGAGATGCTGATGCTCAAGGACGAGAGCCTGCGGAGCCTCACCGAGAGTTACAAAACCGTGGTGGATGCCTCCGAGGACGGCATCTTCATCCTCGACGGGGATGACGATGTCACCTTCTGCAACCAGCGGCTCATCACTGCACTGGGAAAGGTCCCGGTCAAGATTCGGGACATGTTCGACGACGCGACCGCAGACTGCATCCGCGGCTACAAGTCCAGAATGAGCCCGGGGCAGTTCCTGGACTTCGAACGAATCGTCACCTTCGGCACCTCTGAAAGGATCGCGGGCAGGTTTTTCATCAAGAGCCTTCGGCCGGACCAGGTACTGATCATGATGCGGGACATCACCGCCAAGCGGCGGATGGAACAGCGGGCCATGCAGACGGAAAAGCTCACCTCGCTGGGCCTGCTCACCTCGGGCATCGCCCACGAGCTGAACAACAGGCTCACCCCTATCTTGGGGTTTGCCGATCTCATCAATGTCCAAAGGCTGGGGAGCAAAGATCGCAAAAGGCTATCCGTGATCATCAACGCCGCCTCCTCTGCCAAGAGCATTGTGGAGTCACTCCTGAAGTTCTCCAGGAACAAGCCGCCGGAAAAAGTGATCTTCGATATGCAGGACGTCATCAAACGGGTGCTGAGCCTCTATGCGCCGACCGTGAAGAAGCGCGGGATCCGGCTCATCACCGAAGAGGGGACCGAGCCGCTTTTCGTTAAGGCCGATATGAACTGCATGGAGCAGGTCCTGGTCAACTTCATCAACAACGCCATCGACGCCATCGACAATGAGCCGGGCACGATATGGCTCAAGGCCGGGTTGCATGACGGGAACGTGGAGGTCTCCATCGAGGATTCCGGGCCCGGTATTCCCGAGGAGATCATCACCCGGGTATTCGACCCATTTTTCACCACCAAGTCCAAGGACAAGGGAACAGGACTGGGGCTGAGCATCTGCTACGGCATCATCTCGGACCACAAGGGGGAGATATCCCTGGAAAACACCGCCCGCGGGGCCCTGGCGCGCATCAGGATTCCCGCCATGGTGCCTGATGCGCAGTCTAGTTGCACCGAGGCGGATGCCGGAGAATCACCTGTACCGTGTGAGGAGGGAAGGCCAGGGAGTAAGCCGGTAATCATGGTGGTCGAAGACGAGGAAGATCTGCTGGAACTGATGATGGATTCCTTAAGTCCCTACTACGAGGTCATGACCTTCACGAACGGCCGGCATGCCTTCGATCATCTGGGAGAGCATCCATGGGAGCTCATCGTATCGGACTTAAGGATGCCCGAGATGGACGGAATGGATCTCTACCGGGAGGCGGTCAGGAAGAACCCAAGGCTGAAGAGGCGGTTTTTGTTCATCACCGGAGACACGTACGATTATCAGGTCAAGGAGTTCCTTGAGGAGACCGGAGTGGTGTTCCTGCGCAAGCCGTTCCGGGTCAAGGAGCTCAGGGATATGGTTCACAAGCAGTTGTACAACAGGTAGGTTGCTCGTGGAAAAGAAAAAGATACTCGTTGTCGACGATGAAGAGATCGTCCGGTATTCCCTGGTGAATATCCTCAGAGCGCAAGGGTACGAGGTCGATGAGGTCTCGTCTGCGGAAGAAGCTCTGGAGATCTTCCGCGAGAAGAAATACCACCTGGTGCTCACCGATCTCGTCCTTGAGGGAATGGGGGGGCTCGAGCTCCTGGAGAACGTGAAGGTGGTCTCGCCCAAAACCCTGGTGATCGTGATCACCGGGTACGGGTCCATCAAAACCGCTGTCACGGCCCTGAGACTGGGCGTCTATGATTATCTGCTCAAGCCCTGCGACGAAGGCGAACTGATCATCCGGGTGCGGCGGGCGCTGGAGATGCAGAGCTACGGGCAGGAGCAGAAGCGGATTCAGGAGGTCAGTGCAATAGCAAAGACAACGGTCACGCTTTCTGATAGGATCAACACGCCTCTCAACATCATCCTGGGGAACATCGAGATGCTGCAGCTGGCTCCGGAGCTGGAGAAGAACCACAAGGTACAGCAGACCCTGAAGGTCATGGAGGAACAGATATTCAAGATCAAGGAGGTCATGGATAAGCTGGCAAAGCTCACCACGGCCGAAACCAAGAAATACACAACCTTGAGGGATTACGAGATCATCGATCTCGCCTCGCCGAAAAAATCATGATGAACGCAAAGAATATTCTCATTGTCGATGACTCGGACGATCTGGCCCATGTGATTGCAGACTTCTTAAGTATGTTCGGATATCGCGTGCATACCGCCCACGACGGAATGGACGCCCTGGAATATCTGGAAAAGACCTCCATGGATATCGTGGTCAGCGATATCCACATGCCACGAATGGACGGCTTCACGCTCATGACCGAGATCAAGAGCAGATATCCCCGCACTCCCATCGTGCTGATCACCGGGTTCAGCGTCAGCGAGGCCAGGAAGCTGGCTTTCGAGAAAGGCGCGGACGCTTTCGTCGCAAAACCCTTCCATCTCAAAGACTTGAAAAATGTCATCGATTCCGTAGTAAACAACTGATTGATCTCATGACAACTGGACGGCAACCCATCCAGCTAAGAGGAGGATCTCTATGAAGAAGACCATGGTACAAAAACCCAGAAGGATCTTGTGCTACATCGATTTGAGCGAGCACAGCCGCTTTGTCGTGGAATACGGCTTCGAGCTTGCCAGGCTTGTCCAGGCGGAACTCTATGTCCTCCATTCAGTGGCAGACATCAAGCAGGCTGCGGGCTTTTACGTCCCCCATGTCAACACCGAGCTTCTGGAAGATCAGGTGGCCCAGGCGGCCCGCGACAAGATGTACGCCATCTGTCACCAGGCAGCGGGAGAGGGCATCGATTCGGATCACCGGCTCGTCACAAAGGGCAATCCGGTGGATGCGATCAACCAGACGATCGAATCCAGGCAGATCGAGCTCCTCGTTCTATCCCACGAGACGGGCAAGGGCAGCCTCTACGGTTTCAAGAGCGACCTGGTGGAAAGGTTCATGAAGAATGCGGCGATACCGTTCCTCGTCCTTCCGGTGAAGTGATCTTAACCGCGCCGATGAGGCTAAGTGCGCTCGCTTTGTCCACGGTCCCTTTGCAGGATAGCATGACGATCTTCTCTCCCTGAAACGCGAAGCCCATGAACCGCCCAGGGGTGTAGAAAAGGATGGCCTCGCCGCCTCTAAGGCTGAGGATCTCCGCCCCTGCTGTCTTCTTCATCCACGAGGGGATGAGCCGCGATTTGACCCCCATGAGCGTTGGGTTGTAGCGGTGGCTGAGGATCTTCTCCAGGAGCTCCGGCGTGTCCATGGACTGCTCGTCGCCCAGAAAGGCCCTGATGAGGGGCCTGTGCAGCGACGCTCTCCACTCATCCTCCCGGGGGAGCTTGTCTAAGACCCTGATCTCGCCCCGGACCTTCGCGGCGGGCGAGCGTATCTCTATCGCTCCATCAGGCCTGGTCTCACACTCAAACCCGGGCGGAACGCACAGAGACAATCCCGGGAAGACCACCTCCGTGCACGGGCCGTCCGGAGGATCGGCCGTGACGGGGATGAGAAAGAGTTCGGGAGAATTCTGCTTGGTCAGGGCAATATAGAATCCGTAGATCGACAGTGCGATGATGCTGACCCCGATGATAAAACGGATGCCCTGATTGCCCTGATTACTGGGTCTGCCCGCTAGAACCATTTCGGATGGATGGGCTTGTTGGAAATCTCCGGCCCTTTGTATGTGTCATAACCGCCATGCGCGGGGAAATCTTCCCGATAGGGAGCGGGTTCTTCTCCCGGGAGGCCATGCCCCGGCTCTTCCCTTTTCTTTCCGGCATCCTTGCTGTCGAGCGTGTACCGGCCGAGCAGTTTGAGCACGGAAGGGAGCACGAAGAAGAGGATTAGGAGGATGACAAGACTGAAAAAAGAGTCGTTTCCCATATTTTTCTTTTTACCACAAACATCGCGAGCAAGACCATCCCTTTTTGCCGCGGCGATCGTTCACGCCCATCCTTTCAAAGGACAGGATTCGCATCTGGGCCTGCTCTTTCGGCAGAAGTCCTTGCCCACGAAGACCAGATACGCGTGCAGGTCCTTGTACACCGCCAGGTCACGGGGCAGGCCCGCCTCGAAGAGATGCCGGATCGTCTCGTAATCCGCCTGCTCCTCCACCATGCCGTGCCGGGAGAGGATCCTCCGCGTGTAGGCGTCTACCACGAAGATGGTCTTGCCTGCCGCATAGCAGCAGATGCTGTCAGCTGTCTCCTTCCCGATGCCGTTGACGGTAAGGAGCATGGACCGCAGGTCGTGGAGATCACGGTCGAAGAATGCGTCAATATCCCCTGCACAGAGCTCCATGATCACCTGAATGAGGTTTTTGAGCCGGATGGATTTGAGGTTGTAGTATCCGGACGGACGGATCAGGGCGGCGAGGGTACTTAAAGGGGCCGAGTGGATGCGCCGGACATCCAGCATAGAATGTTCCTTCAGGAGTGCAATGGCCTTTTCCACGTTGCTCCAGGCGGTGTTCTGGGTGAGCACCGCTCCTACAGCAATCTCCAGCGGGGTCTCCCCCGGCCACCATCCGGACGGGCCGTACCTGTCCCGGAGCTTTTGGTAGAGGAGAAAGGCGTTGAACAAATCAGGAACAGACGATCTTGCCGGCGAGGCCTTTTCTCTGGATGACACTCTTCATGTTCTCCCGTATGTCTCCCCGGATATTGAAGAGCATGGCCGTCATCTCGAGCTCGTATTCGAGCGCGGCCTTGGCGTCGAGGCGGCTGACCACGTCGAAGCTCCGCTTCAGGGCCCGCACCACCTCCGGGGGCCTGCTCACCAGCTGCTTCGACCATGAGGCGATCTCGTCGCGGAACCGCTCCGGCGGAACCACCCGGTTCACCAGCCCGATATGGTATGCCTCCTGCGCGCCGATAGGCTCTCCCTTCAGGGTCAGCTCCTTGCTTCGCGCCATCCCGATCCGGGCCACCAGGGGGGTGAGCAAGGGGTTGAACCCGTACTTGATCTCAGGGTGGCCGAAGATGGCGCTCTCAGAGGCAATGATGATATCGCCCATGAGTGCGAGGTTGAAGCCTCCGCCGAAGGCGATGCCGCTCACGGCGGTGATGAGTATCTTGTCATAGTCCAGGAGCATGGAGTAGGTGTCGATGGCGAGGTTGAAGTATCTCGTGGCCTCTTCCGTTGTAAAATAGGGCGCCTCCTTGAGATCGATCCCTGCGGAAAAACACTCGTCACCCCCGGTGAAGACTATGAGCCTCACGTTGTTCCCGTCCTTGAGGAAGGAGGAGAAGATATGATTGATCTCCGAAAGCATTCCAAAAGACAGAGCATTGAGCTCGTGCTTGCGATCCATGACCACCGTGGCGATATCATCCCTGACCTCCACCCTGATGAACTGATATTCCATGGGCTGCTCCTAAAATGATATTCTTTTAAAAAATATGTACATTGAAGGGCCCATGCTGTCAATCACAGGTTACGGGGCGGATTATGGCCTGTTCTCTCCCCAATTCTTAAGGCTGCCGGGCGTTTTCTCTTCAATCCGCGCTCCCTCGATATGAGTCCGGATCAGCCGGGCGCCCCAATTCTCAGAGGGTACGAACACTGCCCAGGGACTGCTTGATTCCCCTGCGCGCTTTCTGGTATTCCTGTATCGGTGTCATGTCTGAGCGTACGTCAACTCAATGAGCTGGCCAGGGAGGCCCTGGGCGCGTGCTTCCACGACGAGGTGTGGGTGCAGGGGGAGATCCACGGACTGAAGGCGCATGCGAAATCCGGTCATGTGTACTTCGATCTGGTGGAAAAGGCACCGGGCATGGATGAGGGCTATGTGGCAAAGGTCGGCTGCGCCTTTTTCCGGGGGTCGTTTGTCAAGTGGCGCCAGGCCCTGAAGATTCTCGGCATGCAGGACTTCGAGCTCGCACCGGGCATCGAGGTCAGGCTCAAGGCCCGGATCGATCTTTTCGTTAGGGAGGGCCGCTACCAGCTGATCGTCTCCGAGATCGACCCGGCCTATACATTCGGCGCCATCGCCAGGAAAAGGGAGCAGACCGTACGGGCGCTTGAGGCCGCAGGGCTTCTGGAGAAAAACAAGGCCCTGCAGATGCCGCGGATACCCCGGAATGTGGGGCTGATCACCTCGGGCGGCTCGGCCGCGTTCAACGACTTCATGCGGATTCTCACCGACAGCGGCTATTCATTCTCCGTGACCCTTTTCGACGCCCATATGCAGGGCGAGAACACGGTGCCCGAGGTTCTTGCCGGAATCGAGGCCCTCCAGAGACGGCCCGATGTGGACGTCATCGTCATCATCCGGGGGGGAGGGGCGAGGACCGACCTGTTCTCCTTCGATGACCTCTCCCTGTGCAGGGCTGTGGCCTGGTGCGCCAGGCCCGTGATCACCGGCATCGGCCACGAGATCGATGTGAGTGTAGCCGACCTTGTGGCCCATACCTGCTGCGTCACACCCACGGATGCCGCAGGGTTTCTCGTCGGCAGGATGGACGAGGTGTGGGCATATCTGAACCAGGCAAGCCGGGATATTTCCCACCGGAGCCGTGAGGCCCTGCAGAGCGCGGGCGAGCGGCTCCGTGCAGTATCATCCGGACTAGGGCATGCCGCGCAACGGTGGATGGTCTCGGCGCTGTCCAATCTCAAAGAGCACGCGTTCCATCTCCATACCGCCCTGTCGAGGGATCTTGCCCGGAGGGAACAGATGCTCGCGGCAGCGGCTTCACACCTTGCCCACAGCTCGCGTGCAGCGGTTGAACGCCGGCTCCAGGCCCTCGATGGGCTGCCGAAAATCGCGATCCAAGACACCCTGGCCCGGTTCTCGCTTCTTAGGGCCGATCTCGCGCGAAAGCAGCAGGTTCTCGGCGATCATGCGGGCACGATCATCATCCGCGGGCAGGACCGCATGGAGCATCTCGGTTCCCTTTTCGCCGCCATGGATCCTTCCCGGACCCTGCATAGGGGCTACAGCATCACCATGGACTCACAGGGCAGGCCCGTCATGGATGCCGCCGTGGTCCGGAAAGGAGCGTCCATCACCACCGTGCTGGCAAGGGGAAGGATCGTAAGTATAGTGAAAGACAAGGAGCAGTGATGAAAAAGGCCAGACAGTATTCCGAGGTGCTCAAGGAGCTCGAAGACACCCTGGCGAAGATGAACAGGGGTGAGGTTCCCATCGACGAGCTGGAGGAGACGGTGAAACAGGCGGCCGAGAAGATCCGGTATCTCCGCGGCATCCTCCGTTCGACACAGACTGTCGTGACGAAGATCCTCAAAGAGGTCGAAGAAGAGTCTCTGGAAGAAAACGGATAGATAGGGAGACCCCTCCCGGGAAGGCATTGCCCCGGCTTTTACGGTCTGTTATAGGAGTGTCATGGAAGCGGGACTCACGAATCTGCCTATCACGTCCTTCCTCGTGATGGATGTCCTGGAAAAGGCCAACGCCCTCGCAGCACAGGGCAGGTCCGTCATTCACCTGGAGGTGGGCGAGCCGGATTTCGACACCCCGGCGTGCATCCGGTCGGCCGCCGTGCGGGCCATGGAAGAGGGCAAGACCCACTACACGCATTCCCTGGGTATCCCGGAGCTCAGGGAGACCATCTGCGAATACTATGTCAAAACCTACGGGGTGAGAGGCATCGATCCGGAACAGGTTCTGGTGACCACGGGTTCGTCTCCAGCGCTCCTGATCGCCATGGCCTGTCTGGCCGGGGCCGGCGATGAGGTCATTCTGACCGATCCCTACTATGCCTGCTATCCGAACTTCATCAGGTTCCTGGGCGCATCCCCCCGGTTCGTGCCCACGGGAAGCGGCGACAGGTTCCAGCTCGACCCGCAGAAGGCGGCCCGCGCCAGGAACTCCTCGACCAGAGCCCTCGTGATCAACTCGCCCGCCAACCCCACCGGGGTCTGCCTCGATGAGGATCACCTGCGCGGGCTCTGCTCTCTGGGACTGCCAGTCATATCCGACGAAATCTACCACGGGCTCGTCTATACCGGCGGGCAGCACACCGTCCTGGAGTACACAGACAACGCCGTGGTGATCAACGGCTTTTCCAAGGCCTATGCCATGACCGGCTGGCGCCTGGGATGGGCGGTTTTCCCCAAGGGCCTCATCAGGACGGCCCAGAAGATCCAGCAGAACCTCATGATCTGCGCCCCTTCCATCGCCCAGTGGGCCGGCGTCGCCGCGCTCACCGAGGCGGGTCCGGACGTGGAGCGCATGAAGCGGATCTTCGCGCAGCGCCGTCTGGTGATGCTTCAGGAGATGGAGGCCCACGGGCTCGATGTTGAGGTGGAGCCGGACGGGGCCTTCTACGTGCTGGTGAATGTGTCGCACGTGACCAACGACTCATACCGGCTGGCCATGGATATCCTGGACAACACCGGGGTGGGCGTCACCCCGGGAATCGACTTCGGCCCGGGGGCGGAGGGCTATATCCGGTTTTCCTACGCCAACTCTGAGGCCAACATCCGTGAGGGGGTCTCCCGGGTGGCCGAGTACCTCGGATCGCTATGATCGTCAAGGTGCGCGACGCCCGCTACGCCGGGACCATCTACGAGAGCCTCCCCCGGCTGCCCCAGGTCGCCTTTGCCGGCCGTTCCAACGTGGGCAAGTCTTCCCTGATCAACGCGCTGCTCAACCGCAAGTCGCTGGTCAAAACCAGCAAACAGCCGGGAAAGACCCGGAACATCAATTTCTTTGAGGTGGACCTGGTGGATCTGCCGTCCTTGTACCTGGTGGACCTGCCGGGCTATGGATACGCGCGGGTCCCCCAGGGCATGAAGAGCGCCTGGGAGAAGCTTGCGGCCCGGTACTTCCGAGGGAACGAAGATTTGAGGCTCCTCATGGTTCTCTTGGACATCAGGAGAGACCCCGGGAAGGAGGAGTTCATGGTCCTGGACCTCGCCCGTTCGACCGGAGCGCGCCCGCTCATCGCAGCCACCAAGGCGGACAAGCTGACCTTCAGCGCCAGGGCAAGGCGTGTGAAGGAGATCGCGCGGCTCAGCGGGGCAGAGCCCATTCCCGTGTCCGTCGTATCCCGTGAGGGCGTGGATGCCATCTGGGAATGCATCCTCCGTGAGATCGCACCCGGGTAGCCGGAAGGCATCCGTCATTCTGCGGGAATAATCCTTTTGAGCTTATCACCAGCTCCTTTCCCACCGGTGTAGCGGCAGACAAAGACGGACTCAAGTCCCTATTTACGCAAGCGCGGCAAAACGCCGATCCGCCTGAACGGGGCGGATAGTCCTTCAAGGAGACCGGGTGCGGAATCCATTGACGGTCTGCCGGAGGTGGCCGGCCGGCATAATCTGTCTTGAAAACACGGGGCATTTGCCATAGACATCAGGCAATGGAAAAGTTCGACATCGTCATCATAGGTGCCGGTCATGCCGGCGCAGAGGCCGCATACGCGGCATCCAAGTTCGGGCTTGAGACAGCCCTGTTCACCCTGAACATGGATACCGTGGGCCGCATGCCCTGCAGTCCCTCCATCGGCGGGCTCGCAAAGAGCCACCTGGTCAAGGAGATCGACGCTCTGGGCGGCATCATGGCCGAGGCTGCCGACGAGACAGCCATTCAATACCGGGTGCTCAACACCCGCAAAGGCCCTGCGGTGCGCGCCACGCGCACCCAGAACGACCGGCGCCTCTACGAGGCCGCCGTCAAGTCCCGGCTGGAACGCTCGGGCGTTCACCTGCGGCAGGCCCGGATCGACAGCATCGTAGTGGAGGGATCACGGGTCAGGGGCGTGGTTGACCATCTGGGGGCATTCATCGGGGCCGGTGCCGTGATCGTAGCTGCAGGGACCTTTCTCTCCGGCACCATACACGTCGGCGACAAGCGGATCCCTGCGGGCAGAGCGGGCGAAGAAGGGGCTTACGAACTTGCACAGAGCCTTAAAATCCTGGGGCTGGCCTCAGGGAGGCACAAGACCGGAACCCCGCCGAGACTGCACCGCGACTCAATCGACCTGAGTGCGCTTGACCGGCAGGACCCCATGGAAGGCTGCATGCCCTTTGCGTTTGAATCGAAAGGGTCGAGTCTGCCCCAGCTGCCCTGCTACCTGGCGCGGACCACGCCTAAGACCCATGAAACCATCCGCAACAATATCCGTTTCAGCGCCCTGTACTCAGGGGCCATCACCGGCACGCCCGCCCGGTATTGCCCCTCTCTGGAGGACAAGGTGATGCGCTTCGGCGACCGGCAGGGCCATCAGGTGATCATCGAGCCCGAAGGGCTCTCCACCCGGGAGGTCTATGCATCGGGCCTGGGGAACTCCCTGCCCGTCGACATCCAGTGGGAGGTGGTCAGGTCCGTGCCCGGTCTGGAGAAGGCCGAGATCATCCGGCCCGCCTATGCCATCGAGTATGAGTACATCCTGCCCACCCAGCTCACGAGGACCCTGGAGACCAAGTGTGTCGAGGGGCTCTACCTCGCCGGCCAGGTCAACGGCACCTCGGGCTACGAGGAGGCAGCGGCCCAGGGGCTCGCGGCTGCAGTCAACGCCTGCCGGAAGCTGCGGGGAGAGGCCCCCTTTATCCTGGACCGTTCCCAGGCGTACATCGCGGTCATGATCGACGATCTGGTGACCCGGGGCACCTCCGAGCCCTACCGGATGTTCACCTCGCGGGCCGAGTACCGGCTCATGCTCAGGGAGACCAATGCCCTCTTGAGACTCACGGATACGGCGTACGGTCTGGGGCTCGTCTCCCGTGAGAGGAGGGCGCGGGTGCAGGAGATCGTAAGCGAGATGCGCGATCTGGAGGCCCATCTGGAAAGAACGAGCGTGGTCATCCCCAGAGACATGCCCCATATCCGCCCTTCACGCGAAGCACAGAGCGAGCGCGTCAACCTCAGGCACCTCCTGAAACGGCCCGAGGTAAGCATGGAAGACCTGAAGTTGCGGGGGCTTGTCCCGCCTCACATAAGCCCGCTGAGCGGCATGGAGGTGGAGGTTCAGATCAAGTACGAAGGGTACATAGCCCGGCAGCAGGGCGACATCCGGCAGCTCCAGGAGCTTGAACGGGTGAAGATCCCGGCCGGCCTTTCCTACAAGGACATACCCGGGCTCTCAAACGAGCTCAAGTCGCGGCTGGAGAAGATCAGACCACAGACGCTCGGGCAGGCGGCGCTGCTCGAGGGCATGACCCCGGCTGGATTGAAGGCCATCCGGATAGGGATCAGAGCTCCAGGTCCCTGATGGTGGCCAGGATGCCAGCCTGCCTCTTGAACACGTAGTGCTGGAGATAATGGTGGTCTGAAGGATGAAACTTGAGTGATATCCCATAATTGCAGGTGCGGTCCTTGCCGTCACCCTTGAACATCACCTCGCCTGTGCCAAGCAGGGTACGGTTCGATGGCAGTATAAGGGCCACCGGATAGACCTGATTTTTCTCCAGCCCCGTATACGGCGAAACCAGCCCCACGCCTCCTTCGCTTATGTCGCGGACGAAAGCGGAAACGGTCTGGTATCCAGGGGGGAGGATATGGATGCTCACCGGTTCCTTGGGATCGGGCTCCACGCGGAAGAACTTGCGCTTCTGGAAGTAGATCCTCTCGGGGAGGAAGACCGTGATCTTGCCTATGCGGCAGCTGTCAACGGTGAGATCGAAGCCCATGGTCTCTTCGTCCTCGGTGAAGAAGCCGGAGAGTCTTTTCCCCTTTCCAAACTGATTGTACAACCCCACAAACTCCTCGGGGCTGAAATTGTCGAGGACGAGCTTGGTCTCGATCTCCCCCACCATCTGAATGATGTCACAGGTCACGGTCAGGGTGGGGAGATCCTCCCGGAACTGGCAGGTGAGCATGATCTTGGCCCGATGTTTGAGAATCCTCCGGAAAATGGGCCGGATGATCTCGGGATCCTGGGAGGGTTTGTCCATGAGCCGGGCTTTCTCCTTGGGTGTTTCAGGTATGGTGACCAGCTCCTGCTGCTTCTGGAGAAAGGTGATGAACCCGAGTACCATGAGCCGGTCGAACCGGGAGGAGTCGAGAAAGATGACCCCCTGGGCCGCGTAGTCCAGGAGGTTCATCTGCATGATTTTCTCGGCGGTGTAGATGATGATGGGTCCCATGATGCCCCGGCCGCGGATGTGGCCGACGACCTCGGCGAAATTTCTGAAAAAGGGCAGCACCACGATATCCTTTGGCGAGCCTTCCTTGAGCAGCTCCAGGAGCAGGGTTTTGATCTCGAGTATCCGTACGGGAAACTCATTGCCCCGTATCCCCAAGTCCCCGGCGTTCTCCCGGGTTATCCATACCACGGCTGCATTGCCCATGATCCCTTGCCCCTACTCCGGCTCACCCAGGTTCTGAAGGCTCTGCCTTGCCCTCGCACCAAGCAGTCCGGTCTCGTCCAGGCGGATCACCTCCCGGAGATGACGGGCCGCACTGCCGGTGTCGCCCGTTTTGAAAAAGGCCTGGGCGAGCTCCCAGTGCGCCTCGGTATACTGGGGAAATTCCAGGATGGCCTTCTCGAATGCCTCGATTGCGTGCTTGTCCTGTCCCTGCTTCAAGAACACCTGTCCGAGGATGTTCCAGGCAGGGGCATAGTGGCTGTTTTCTTCCAAGGCCTTCTTCGCCGATTGCTCCGCCTCGGGGTATCGCCCCTGTTGGTAGTATACAGACGCCAGGTTGTAGTGTGCGTATTCCGGCGTGAGGTAGAGCTCGTCTTTCAGTGCTTTCTTGAAGGCCTCTACCGCCTCTTCGGGCCTGTCCATGCTCACCAGGATGGTCCCTTTGAGGTTGTATGCCTCACCCTTGAAGCCCGGGTGCTCCAGACCGAGTTTGCCTGCCAGGTTCACGGCCGTGGTCGCATTATCCAGGGCCCTGTCGAACCGCTCGGTTCTCCAGTAGACCAGGGCGTAGGCGTAATACACCTCGGGATCCTTCGGGTTCGCCTGAGCCGCGCGATTGAGCTCCACCAGCGCCCCCTGGATGTCGTTCTGCTGGATCTTGCCCATGGCGATGGCCACCATGGGTTTCGAAAGCTCGCGCTTCTGCTGGAAGGTGGATGCGCACCCTGCCAGCAGGATAATGATGAGGACCAAAAAACATGCTCTTCTCATTGACTGCCCCATACGTTCTCTCACCGGGTCGTTTTGCTGATGACATACCAGCCGTCTTCCGTGTCCGATGCCGTATCCACCACCAGATGGACTATTGAAAGGCCCGGGAAGAGCTCTTTGAGCTCGTCCAGATCCACAGGCTCGAATTTCTTCAGGTTATTGTAATAGGCCTCAGGGGTGATCGCATTGGACTCGTAGTTTTCCTTCGTACGCTTGGAGATCTTGTCCAGGGAGTAGACCTCGGGCGCGCTCGTCTGCTGGATGATGAAGGTCTTGTTGTTCCGTGCGGCAACCTCAGCCGCTCTCTTTCTCAGCGACTGGCTGATGAAGGTGGCGTCCAGGATGACCCCCTTTCCCTGGGAGGCCAGCTCGTCTGCCAGGGAGAACATCCGGTCGTAGACGAGTTTTCTCTTGTCCATGTTCGAAGCCACCTTTTCGTCGAAGATGTCTTCGCCTTTGAGAACATCGCGGCGGATCAGATCGGTCCGAAGGATGGTGTATCCCTTGATACGGGCGATCACCTCCATGGTCTCGGTCTTGTTGGTGGCGGGAAGCCCGCATGCGATCAGGACCGCATCGTCTTCGATCTCCCGCTCCACGAAATCCGTAAACTGCTCCCTCATTGAATCCGCTCCTCCATAGCACACGTTTTCTCTACCCTTTATACCACAAGTATGCGCCAGGCAAAGCCCGAACTTTCGAGACCCGCTCAGAAATCGAACTGGCCGGCCACCCAGCCGGGGACTTGAGCGGTTCCCATCACGGGCGGCTGCTGATGGCAGTCGGACCCGCCGGTCGCCATCAGGGAGTTCTGCCTGGTGAAATCGAGATACGCGCTGACATGGGCCTTGTCGTGGCGCGAGTGCCAGCACTCGATCCCGTCGATGAAATCCAGCATGGTCTCCCGGATGATCTCAAGCTGTTTTTCCAAAGAGTCGGTGAGTGCAACCAGAGAGGTCCCGTTGGGATCGCCCGGGTGGGCCAGGACGAGCCTGCCCCCGGCCCCCCTGACGAGGGACGATGCTTCTTCAAGGCTCAGGGGCATCTTGGGCACGTCGCACTTCACCAGGTAGCGGTCGAAGGCCTCCTGCTTGTCGCGCACGATGCCCTTCTCAATGAGGTAGGCGGCGATGTGCGGCCGGGCAAGGGCGCCGTCCGCCCCGGCCTGGATCGCCTCCATGTCCCGGCCCGTAAACTCGGGCAGCCCCTGGGCGCGGAACTCGGTGTTGAGGTTTTCCAATATCCGCCCGGCCCTCTCTATTCGGTGGCTGCGGAGCTGGGAGAGCTTTTCCTTCAGTGCGGTGTTGCGATAGTCGAAGCCGTAGCCCAGGACATCCAGCGATACCGCCTTGCCCGAGCGGAAGCCGGGGTGGGAGAAGCTGATGTTGAGCTCCACCCCGGTGACGAATCGCATGCCGTACTCTTTCGCGAGGAGCTGCGCCTGTTCCTGTGCGTCGATAGAGTCGTGGTCTGTGATGGAGATGACCTCGATTCCCCGCCTGGAGGCCTCGGCAAAGATGTCCCGGATGTCCCACCTGCCGTCCGAGCCGTTCTTTGAATGGATATGGAGGTCGATCTTCACGACGCGATGTACCGGTGGGCGAGCTCGTAGTACCTTCGGGCGGTTTCGAAGGCAGCCTTTTTGCGTGATTCGTCAAGCCCGGCGTCATCGAGCATGAAGGAGGTGACCTTTGCCCGGACATACGCCCGGTACACCTTGTAGAACAGCAGCACCTTGTCCATGGCGGTATCGCCTGAGGCCTCGATGAATGACCTCACGAACACGTCGCCCAGGTCGCTGCGGCCGTTGTAGTCGAAATCCATGGAAAGGAAGGCCACATCGGATGCCACATCGCCGAAGCGGAACCGTTCGTTGAACTCGATGCAGTCGAACACGAAGACGTCAGGACCGTCCAGGCAGATGTGCTGCAGGTGGAGGTCGCCGTGACAATCCTTGATCCATCCCGCAGCTATGCGATCCTCGAAGAGGGGGACGTTTTTGTCCAGGAAGTCCCTGCTCCACGACTCCAGGGTATCGAACCGGCCCCGATCGATCGGGCCGCCCACGTACTTGCGGGTCTGGTCGAAGTTTTCGATGACATTGGTCGCGATTGTCTCGGGCGAGCCGAAGGGCCGCGACTTCTCATCGCAGGCGATATTGCGGTAGATCCCTGCCAGGTGACTGCCCACCCGCTCCATCTCTGCCTGAGTGATCCGGTTTTTGGGCAGGAGGTTTGAGAGCATTTGCCCCTCGTCGATGCGTTTCATCTTCAGGACATGCTCGACCACGCTCGAATCGTCCCCGATCAGGTAGCCGTCTCCTTTCCGCGAGACGGGCAGCACGTCCAGATAGATGCCGGGTGAGAAGCGGCGGTTGAGCCTGAGCTCCTCATGCGTGTAAAATGCTCTCTTCTCACGGGTGGAGAAATCGAGAAAGCCGAAGTCCACCGGTTTTTTGAGCTTATAGACAAACTCATCACCGATGAACACCCAGGATATGTGGGTCTGGACGAGGGTGACGCTTTTCGGTTTCTCCGGGTAGGCATCCGGATTCTGCAAGAACTCGATCAAGGTCTTCTCCGCCATGGATAACTCCTCCTGCAAGCTGGCCACAGGCCGCTAGGATATCATCCCCCTTTTCCTTTCGGACCATCACGGCATAGGGGGACTTCTTCAAAAGCTCTTCAAAGGCGAGCACCGCCGAGCGCTCCGGCGCCTGGAACTCGCATCCGGGCCAGGGGTTGAAGGGGATGAGGTTCACCTTGACCTTCAGCCCGTGGAGAATCCGGATGAGCTCCCGGGCATCCTTGAGCGAGTCGTTCACTCCCCTGATCAGGACATACTCTACGGTAATCCTCCGGCGGTTGGGAAGCTGGAAGGAGCGAAGCGCGTCCATGAGTACGGGGAGCGGGTATGCGCGGGTTATGGGCATGAGGCGCTGCCTGGTCGAGTTGTTCGACGCGTTGAGCGACACGGCCAGGGCCGCCTCGGTGTCTTTTGCCAGGGTTTTGAGTCGGGGCACGATCCCGCAGGTGGAGATGGTGACCCTCCTGCGTGAGAACTGGGGACCGTCTACATCGGTGAGAATGCGCACGGCCTTGACCACATTGTCGTAGTTGAGCAGCGGCTCTCCCATGCCCATGAACACGATGTTGCGGAAATTTCTCTGCGGGTATGCCCGCAGAGGATGGAGCACCTGGGAGACGATCTCCGACACATCCAGGTTGCGGATGAATCCCATGGATGCGGTGTAGCAAAACCGGCACCCCATGGCGCACCCCGCCTGGGATGATACGCAGATGCTCCAGTGGTCTTTTTCCGGGATCAGGACGCTCTCGATGATGCGGCCGTCATGCAGGCGGTAGGCGATCTTCTGCGTGCCGTCGACGGATTCCTGCGAGCCCGCCACCTCGGGATAGGAGATGGCGACCCTGCCCGAGAGATCCTCCCTGAGCTGCCTGGGGAGATTGGTCATCTCGTTGACATGGCTTACAGCCTTGCCGAAGACCCAGTTGAAGATCTGGCCCCCCCGGAAGGGTTTGTCGGTGAACAGGCTCTTCATGTCCTGTTTGTCGAGATCGAGTAGATTGATCATGGCTTCTTTACAATGCATAAGGTGGTGCGCCCGACAGGAATTGAACCTGTGGCCTTAGGCTCCGGAGGCCTACGCTCTATCCAACTGAGCTACGGGCGCACATGCGAGGCCGCTAGGCTGTCAGGTGCTTTACAGCCTTTTCCAGCCCGCCGAGGGTTATCTCGAACATGGGGAATATCTCCCCGATGGCCTCGATGGTCTGGGTGTGGGGCCATGTATACGCATATTTCGGATTGAGCCATACACTATGTTTGAATGTTTTGGCAAGATATTCTAATCGTTTTATGCTGGGCTCACCGGACCGGGCCGCATAGTAGATGCTGCCGTTGCGGCTGAAGAGCTCGTAGGGCGCCATGGATGCATCGCCTACGATGATGAGCCTGGTCTGCGGATCATACCGCGCGAAATCTTCCAGGAACACCACCTTGTACTGCCTGGTCGGGTCTTCCCACACATGGGAATAGATGGTGTTGTGGAAGTAGAAGATCTTCAAGTCCTTGAACTGGTTTTTCGCGTGGTTGAAGAGCACCTGCACTACGTTGACGTAGGGGTCCATGGAGAAGCCGCCGTTGTCGATCATGAGGATGACCTTGAGCTTGTCCTTGAGCGAGCGGTCGAACACGATCTCGATCTCGCCCGCGTTCTTCATGGTCTGGTAGATGGTCTTTTCGATATTGAGTGAATCCTTCGGCCCCGCCGGCTGCATATGCTTCAGCCTGCGCATGGCCTCGGATATCTGGGAGGGGCCGATCCTCGTGTCTTCGGTATAATCCTTGTACCGCCGGTCCAGGGCGACCTTGACCGCGGACTTGCGCTGCGAGGTGCCGCCCACCCGCATACCGCCAGGATGAAAGCCGGAATGGCCCACGGGCGAGGTTCCGCCGGTGCCGATCCACCGGTTCCCGCCGTCGTGTCGCTCGGTCTGGTCTTGGAGGCGCTTCCGGAAGTAGTCCTCCAGCTCCTCCGGCGTGAGCCTGCTAAGGGTCTCCTCGTCGATCCCCAGGAATTCGGCCATCATCTTGGGGTCTTTGAGCCAGTCTTCCAGCATGGACTGGATCGCCAGCTCGATCTCCGCGCTGAAATCCTCGCTCAGCTCCGCGCCGTTAAAGTAATGGGCGAACACCCGGTCGTAGAGGTCGAAATGGCGTTCGGACTTGATCATGATGGCCCGGGAGATACAGTAGAAATCATCCAGCGAGCGGATGAGCCCTTTGTGCAGCGCCTGCTGGAGGCGCAGGAAACCTGAGGGAGAGATGAGCAGCCCTTTTTGCCTCAGGAGGTAGAAGAACTCGATGAACACGGCGGCTTTCTCCTACCGGGACAAACCCCCGAATTGTTTCTGGAGGATGGTGTAGTCCTCGCTCTTCTTGAAGAGCACACCTAAGTATGGCACGTTGTTTCCGGCCAGGTGCTTCGGGTCGAAGTTCTTGTCCATGAGCAGGATCCGGATCCAGTTGATGAGCTCCCGGGTGGCTGGTTTCTTCTCGATCCCCCGGATGTTTCTCAGGCGGTAGAAGGTCTCGATGCAGGCCTCGGAGATGCGCCTATCCAGGTCGGGGAAGTGGGCGCGCACGATCTTGCCCATCATCTCGGGATCGGGGAATGCGATGTGGTGGAACACGCACCTGCCCAGGAAGGGGTCGGAGAGGTCCTTCTTGGCGTTGGAGGTGATAATGATAATGGGCCGGTGCTTCGCCCGGATAGTCTTGTCGATCTCGATGATGTCGAAGGACATCTGGTCGAGCACGTCGAGCAGGTCGTCCTGGAAGTCTGTGTCCGCCTTGTCGATCTCGTCGATGAGCAGCACGGTTTTTTTGTCCGAGACAAAGGACTGCCCGATTTTGCCCATCTTGATGTAGTCCTCTATGTTGCTCACGTTGCGGCTCGAGTCCCCGAACCGGCTGTCGTTGAGGCGGGTGAGGGTGTCGTACTGATAGAGGGCTTCCACGGCCTTCATGCTGGATTTGACATTGAGAATGATCAGGGGCATCCCGAGGTTCTCGGCGATGGCGTGTGCCAGCAGGGTCTTGCCCGTGCCCGGCTCCCCCTTGATGAGCAGCGGCATCTCCAGGGCGATGCTCGCATTGACGATCTTCGAGAGCTCACTGTCGAGAACGTAGGTGCTGGTTCCGGTAAAGGTGTATGGTCCCATGATCTCTCCTATGGCGGGAAAATTTTTTATTTTTTCTTACCATAGAAAATAAGGCGGTTCAATGACGGCTGCAACCCTGTTCCTCTTCGCCGCGACACCGGTGAACCGGATTTCACGGGTATCGGCGGATTGACTTCCGGCAGCCCTTTGCGATAAATAAAAGAGATTCAATAAAGGAGAAAAGGAGATTCATTACTTGGAGAGTAACGAGGATAGCCAGGACAGCCTCAGTTATCTCAAACGGCTGTGGCTCCTGATGACAGGGGAGAAGTCCTCGCGGGATACCAAGAAAGAGATCGAGAAGATCCTCGACGAGGTGGAGGAAAGGGGAATCATCGACGAAGAACAGGGCGACATGATCCACAACATCATCGTCCTGAAAGACACCCTGGTACGCGAGATCATGGTGCCCAAGAGCGACATGGTGGCCTTGGAGGTCTCCACTCCGCTCGATAAGATCATCGAGGTATTCGCCAGGGAGGGCTGTTCGCGTATTCCCATCTATGAGGACAACCTGGACAACATCATCGGCGTGGTTCACGCAAAAGACATCCTGAAATACTGGAACAAGAATGAGCGCCCCCGGGACATCAGGCCCCTGCTGCATCCCCCCTATTTCGTGCCCGAAGGCAAGAAGCTCATCGACCTGCTGCAGGAGTTCAGGCAGAAACGCCCCAAGATGGCCATCGTGATCGATGAGTACGGCAATGTGGACGGCCTGCTCACCATGAGCGACGTGGTTGAGGAGATCATCGGAGACATCGTGGGAGAAGACGAGGCCGCAGGCGAGGAAGAGATCGTCCAGGAAGGCGAGGGGTTGTACTCCGTGGATCCCAGGCTTTCCATTGATGAGTTCTCCGAGAAGTTCGGCGTAGAAATCCCCGAGGGGAACTACGACACCATCGGCGGGTTCATCACCTGCCGAATGGAGAGAATACCCGAATCGGGAGAGACCATGGAGTACAACGGGGTGCTCTTCGAGATCGCCGAGGCAGACAAGAAACGGATATCCAAGCTCATGGTCCGCCCGTCTGCAGGGACCGAATCTTGAGAAGAATCATTCTCGCATTGACCTCGGGCGTGCTCTACGCAATAGCATTCCCGACGTATCATCTCTGGCCCCTGGCGTGGATATGGGCCGTTCCTCTGCTGTATCTCCTTAAAAGCTCTTACCCGGGCGAGAGGTTTCTCTACGGGATGGTGTCCGGCTTTGTCGCGTGGGCGGGCATCCTCTACTGGATCGCCTATGTGATGGAGACCTACGGAGGGATGGGGCTCTTTCCGGCTGCACTCCTGCTGTTTGCGCTCCTGCTCTTTCTCTCGCTCTACTTCGGCGCGTTCGCCTGGGCCGCAGGCGGGCTCATCCGATCGCGATGGGCGTTTCTCACCATACCCGGGGTGTGGGTCATGCTGGAGCTCCTGCGCTCGTACGTGCCCTTCTCGGGGTTTCCCTGGATGCTCGCGGGGTATTCCCAGTTCGCCTTCACGCCGCTGATCCAGATCGCAGAGTTCGGAGGGGTCTACCTCATCAGCGGGATCGTGCTCATGGGAAATGTGGCCCTCTACCAGTTCATCAAGAGGAGGGAGTATGCCCCCCTGCTGGCGTGCGGGGTTCTTGTCGCGGCGTGTGTGCTGTGGGGGGCCTGGCGGATGGAGAACCTGCCCGTCCAGGGAGATCCGATCAAGGCGGCCGTTGTCCAGGCCAATGTCCCCCAGGATCAGAAATGGAGGCCGGAGATGGTGGCTCCCACCGTCGAGACCTACGAGCGTCTAACCGCCATTGCGGTAGAGCAGGGCGCCGGGCTCGTGGTCTGGCCCGAGACCTCGTGCCCGTTCTACCTGTTCAGGCAGTGGGAGTTCACCCCCCGGATCATAGACCTGAGCAAGTCGAACGATGCGAAGCTTCTGGTCGGGAGCCCGGCCTTCGACGACGGCAGGCACTTTAACCGGATGTGGCTGCTCAAAAAGGGAAAGATCGAGGGATACTACGACAAGGTGCACCTGGTGCCCTTCGGGGAGTACCTGCCCCTGGCGCACCTGATCGAACCGTATTTCGGCAGTCTCACCGTCGGGGTGGGCAATTTTTCCCCGGCGCGCCAAGCGAGCCCCATCGGGGACATGGGGGTGCTCATCTGTTTCGAAAGCGTGTTTCCGGGCCTGACCAGGGACCTCTGCAATGCGGGAGCAACCTATCTGGTCAATGCCTCCAACGATGCCTGGTTCAAGACCTGGTCGACCCCGGAGCAGCATCTCCAGATGGCGAGCTTCCGGGCCGTGGAGAGCAGGCGGTGGCTGCTCAGGCCGGTGAACCACGGGATATCCGCCATTGTCAGCCCGGCTGGAGAGATCGTCGAAGAGATCGGGCTCCTCAAGGAGGGAATGATCCTTGCGGACATCGCACCCATCAAGGTGAAGACGCTCTACACCAGATTCGGCCCATTGCTCGCCTTTATCTGGGCCGGAGTTCCCTTCCTCTGCGTAATCCTTCGAAGAATCGCCCCAAGCAAAGTCCGACTGCGGCATTGACAAGGCGCATGAGGGGTGTTAAAGGCTGATGCCTATGGTTGGAAATTATCAGCAGACATGTGACCTTATCAAAGAAAAGCTCGAGAATGTAAGAGGGTATCTTTGAAGTCCCTCACAAGGAAGAGCGCCTAGAAGAGCTGGAATCGAAGCTCGCTGACCCCGGGATCTGGAAGGACCCGGCAAAGACGCGCGAGATCCAGTCCGAAAAATCCCGAATCACCGATATCCTCGCCAGCTGGAAGAAGGTCACCTCCCTCTGGGACGACCTCCAGGTGCTGTTGGAACTGGCCAAGGAAGACGAGCAGGCGGTAGCGGCCGACATCGAGCAGACCATTTCCGCCCTCCAGAAAAATCTCAATGCAATCGAGAAGACCCATGTCCTCTCCGGGCGTGATGATCCCAACAGCGCGTTTCTGGAGATTCATGCCGGCGCCGGAGGGCTCGAGGCCCAGGACTGGGCCGAGATGCTTCTGCGCATGTACCTGCGCTGGGCCGAGAAGGAGGGTTTCAAGACCAGGATCATCGACATCCTCGCCGACGAGGCAGCCGGGATCAAGAGTGCCACCATCGAGGTTGAAGGGCAGTGGGCGTTCGGCTACCTCAAGGGCGAGACCGGGGTCCACCGGCTCGTGCGCATCTCTCCCTACGACTCGAACAGCAGGCGGCATACCTCGTTCGCCTCGGTCATGGTCACCCCTGAGGTGGATATGTCCGTGGATGTGAAGATTGAGGAAAAAGACTTAAGGATCGATACCTACCGGTCATCCGGCCACGGCGGGCAGCACGTGAACAAGACAGACTCGGCCGTGAGGATCACGCACATTCCCACGGGCATCGTGGTGCAGTGTCAGAACGAGCGCTCCCAGCACAAGAACAAGGCCTTTGCCATGAAACTGCTGGCCTCCAAGCTCTACGAGCTGGAAGAAGCCAGGCAGAAAGAACGGATGGACGAGTTCGCAAAGGAGAAAAAGGAGATCGCCTGGGGATCGCAGATACGCTCCTACGTGCTCCAGCCCTACCAGATGGTCAAGGATCACCGGACAAACCTTGAGGTGGGGAACGTGGAGGCGGTCCTGGACGGGGAGATCTCGGATTTCATGGACGCCTTTCTCGCCATGAATGCTACAGAGGGAAGAAAGCATGATTGATGCGATACACGGGCGGAGGAGCATCCGCAGGTTCGCCCAAAGGGCCGTATCCGATGAGTTGGTGGACAGGATCCTCGATGCGGGCAGGTGGGCGCCCTCGGGCCTGAACAACCAGCCGTGGCGCTTCGCAGTCATCCGCGACAAGGCGGTGAAGGAGGAGCTGGCTGCCCTGACCCGGTACGGATCGATCATCAGGTCTGCGGATGTGATTCTGGCCGTGTTCCTCGACCAGGATGCCGGTTACGACCGGACCAAAGACCTTCAGGCGATCGGCGCCTGCATCCAGAACATGCTGCTTGCCATTCACGATTTTGGCTTGGGCGGGGTGTGGCTGGGCGAGATCCTCAAAAACGGACGGAAGGTCGGAGCGCTCCTCGAAGCGCCTGATTCCTACGAGTTCATGGCGGCAATCGCCCTGGGATACCCTCAAGGGAAGACCCCTGAGGCCCCCGGGCGCAAATCGATCGCCGAGCTGGTGTTCTTCAGGAGATGAGGGGGAAAAAACGGGCGCGCCGCCCATACCTGTCCGGCGATTTCTTCGAGCGCGGCCTGCCGTGCATTCCCCTTGTACTGCTTGACCTGCGAACCCATCATATATATAGAAGAGCACCATATGCCCATTGAACGAATCGAGCTGCCCGATAAAGAGGTCATTCTGGTAGGAACCGCCCATGTCTCCCAGTCTTCAGTGGATGAGGTCCGCTCCGCCATACGCGAGCACCACCCCGATGAGGTCGCCATCGAGCTCTGTCAGAGCAGGTTCGATGTGCTCAAGAACCCCGGGGGCTGGCAGGACATGGACATCATCAGGGTCATCAAGGAGAAGAAGACCTCCTTTCTGTTTGCGAACCTCGTGATGGCCTCGTTCCAGAGACGGATCGGAGAGCGTTTCGGCGTGAAACCCGGTGACGAGATGAGGGCCGCAATCGATGAGGCTCAAAGTGCGGGAGTGCCGATCGCCCTCGTGGACAGGCCGGTCCAGCTCACCCTGCAGCGTGCCTGGAAATCTCTGCGGATGTGGGGGAAGATCAAGCTCATGTTCTCGTCGTTGTACTCGATTCTGGCCGTAGATGAGATCAAGGAGGAGGAGATCGAGAGGCTCAAAGACAAGGACATGCTCACCAGCACCATCGAGGAGGTCGCCAGACAGGCCCCCACGGTCAAGCGGGTGCTCATCGACGAGCGTGATGCCTACATGGCGCGCAAGATCGCCGATCTGAAGGGCAAGAAGGTCCTTGCGGTCGTGGGCGCGGGCCATATGCAAGGCCTCATCGGGCAGTTGAAGAACCCTGTCGGGGACATCGACGCCCTTGAATATGTGCCGCCGGGGAAAAAGGGGATAGCCAAGTGGATCATCCCGCTTGCGATCCTGGCGCTCATCATCGCCGGTTTTTTTTTCGGCAGCCCCGAGCAGGGTTATGAGATGGTCAAATGGTGGTTCCTGTGCAATGCCGTGTTCGCGGCCCTGGGGGCTGCGATCGCACTGGGCCATCCCGTGACCATTCTGGTGGCCTCCCTGGCATCGCCCATCACCTCCCTGAACCCCACCCTGGCGGCCGGGTGGTTTGCTGGGCTGAGCGAGGCATATATCAAGAGACCCAAGGTATCTGATTTCGAGGCCATCCAGGATGACATCGTCCATCTCGCCGGCTGGTGGAAGAACCCCGTGGTCAGGATTCTGCTGGTGGTCATCCTGGCCAATCTGGGCAGCTCCATGGGGGCCATCATCGCCATGCCCATTCTCGCAAAGATCGTCCTGAGCGGGTGATGCAGCCAGGCTTAGACAGGCCGGTCCGCCCTTGCGTCTCCTGACGGATTTCCCATTCTTTTTCTTAAAGACCCCTTTTTTGCCCAGGCCTGAAAAGATGTAGGTCATGGAGCAGGGTTGCCCCTTTCTCCAGGGTCATGTTCCGAAACCCCGTGTCTCCCTGCCCGGTAAAGGCCGGGGTTGCAGCATACAGTAAGAAACTGGGGAGACCACGCAGCGCAAAAGGCTTGAAAGCGGGGTGATTCCGGGGAATCTATGGAAGATATTTTCTGTCAAAGGCTGTCTTTTTTCACATATTGGCAGGTTGCCGGGGGGAGGCTAACATATAAGCCTTTGAATAAAAAGCAGGTATAATCTGGTATGTTGTTTGCTAGCGATGATATGCTTTTTAATAATGACAATCTTTTTCCATGCAGGACCATAGGGGGGGTGCGCAAGGAGGCGTTATGGACAATACCGGTGCCGGGTGGATCGGCCATTCATCCATTATGGAGCAGTTGGATATCAATCCGGTTATGCACAGTCAGCTCATGGAATACGGAGACATGGGGGCGAATGCCTTTGATGTGTACACCCTCTACAAATCCGCTGCAAAGAGACGGCTGACAGATACCATAGAGACGAGCGACGTCATGGATATGCAGTGCCTTGCCTGGATGACGAAGGAGCAGCTTCTTCAGGCGAGGAGGCTCCTGAGAAAACTCGGTTATATCACGGAAGTCATTGACAAAGGCGAGGGGCGCAAGCCCGAGATCCGCCAGGTAAGGATCGAGCATCGATCCGGAAGGAATCAGTAGCAGCCGGTTCAACCCGCGAAAGGCCCGGCATCAAGAGGCCGAACCCGCCGGAGCGGGCTTTTGCTCACATGGCAGCGGCCCGGGGAAGCAGGAGCGCCTCCGCCCCTCTCCCGGAACTGTCCTTCGCGTTTCTGTTGAGGAGTTCGCTTACCGTCTTCTTGAGACGGGAAAAATCATGGGATTTGAGCACATATGCATCGGCTGTCATGGCGATGGGATTGTCCTGGTAGCTCACGTATGCTGAGTGGATGACGACCGGGACATCGAGCTTGGACTTGAGAATGTGCCCGAGGGCATCGAGCCCGTCCATCTTGGGCATCCGGATATCCATGATGATGAGATCGGGCTCTCCGTGCTGCTCGTCGAAGAGCAGAGAGAGCGCCTCTTTGCCGTTCGATGCCGATATCACGTCATACCCTTCGTCCTTCAGCTCCTCAGTAATGAGGAACTGAAGATGGCTGTCATCTTCCACCAGCAAAATCTTCTTCATACCTGATTCCTCCTCTCATATTGTATCGTATAGGGCGAGGGACTGGGAAAACAATGCCCCCAAACACCGATGCAAATCACCTGTTCCCTTGCCGGGGAACAACGCTGTCATTGAAGGAGAAAAGGCATAAAATGTGCCAGTGAAAGCTCACAATAAAATGCATATTGAATATGACCACTTGCATGGGAAAAACCCCAGTAGCCGGGGCGGAGGGGGTGAGCGGGGCGGATATTTCGTCAATAAATTGACAAATGCGCGCCATCTGCGTCCGTTTTCCTGCATGCCCACAGATAAGCCGCCGGGAACGCACGCGATAAGCGGGACTTGTCGGGAATATCCTACGCGGGCTGCATGGAAGTGTCTTACAGAAAGATCATGGCTGGTCCTATGGGTATTGCCGTCAAGGTGTGCTATGATTTTCCTCAAGCCAGAAGAGAGAATTCTTCATCCAGAGATCCGCATCACTTCTTCTGGCTTTCATCGAACTCCTCCGGGGCCATGTCAGAGTATTCGGCCCCGTGCTGCACACTGGTTTGGGGTGCCGTGCTTTAAGTTTCACCGAAAGGATGCCGCTCCCCGCCCGTTATCCGGGGCCCGCTGCCGTCCCAGACGAGCCACTGTCCGGTATCGAAAAAGGCGGGAAGCACGATCAGCCTGCTGCTCATCAGGCCTCGGTGCAGATGCCCGCAGACCGTGGTGTCCACGCCCCGGCGCCGCGAGATGTCGCTGTCGATGACGGCGCGGGGTGTCCGGACAGCGGTGGACGAACGGACGAGAAAGCGGGCGAGGTGTTCCTTGAGGTCTCCCCGGAGGCACCGGTCGAGAAGCCTCAACACAGGCCATCCCAGGGCGTGGAGAACCTTGAATCCGTAGTCTCCCCTGGTCAGGGTGTGACCGTGCGCAAGGAGAAGCCGTGTGGAAGTGGGCGAGGTGATGACCACCTCTTCATTGAGGATGTGCACCTTACCGGTCCGGTCGTTTGCCAGCAGAAAATCCCGGTTTCCCGGGATGAGATGAATCCTGTCCGAGGCGAGGGAGGCGAGCACGTCTCCCGCCTCAGTCCGGGCGCCGGTGAACCAGTAGTCGAAGAGATCGCCCAGGATGTAAATATCGGATGCCTGCTGTTCAGCATCTTTGAGCCAGTGGATGAAAACTTCGGCGTCTTTCGCGTTTCCGGGTCTGAGGTGAATGTCTGCGACAAATATAAGCATTGAATGATTCAACCAAAAGTAACTTGCCTTGGCAAGTAAATCCTTTTATACATATATTCTCATGAGCATAGGACAGCAGGCCAATCCCTGGAAGTGGAGCACCATCATCCTCGCGGCCCTGTTCGTATCGTGCATATCATGGTATTTCATCTCGGGCGATGCCGGCCAGGTCACCGAAGAGGCGGTTGCCGGAGAGGACATGTCAGGCCAGGGTGATCCGGCTGCAACCGGTCAGGAGGGCCAGGACCTGCCGGTTCACGAAGTTGAGCAGGGGCATGATTACTCCTCGCTTGCCTCCCTTCAGGAGGCGTCCGGCGAGCCCATCCGCAAGGTTTCCACCATCGCAAAGGGAGACAGCCTCTATGCGATACTCCAGCAGAACGGTGTATCGAACCGCCAGGCCTACGATATCCTGAACGCGGTCAAGCCCGTGTTCGATTTTTCAAAAATCGTTCCGGGCAGGGAGCTTGTTCTCGTTTTCTCACCCGACAACCAGGACCTCACCGGGATCGAGTATTCGGTCTCCGATATATCGCAGATCATAGTCTCCATCGACGGAGAGAACATCCAGGCGCAGAAACAGGAGATCGCAAAGGTCCTGACCCCCGAATACACCGGGAGGCTCAGACAGATCGATTACATCGTGGCAAAGGGCGATAACCTCTACAATGTCCTGCGCAGCCAAGGGGTATGCGACTACCAGATCGACCTGGTGATCAAGTCGGTCAAGAAGGTCTATAATCTCTCGGGCATCATTCCGGGCAACGCCATGAATATCTGGATCACCGAGGAAGAACCGGTGCGGCTCGCACGGCTGACCTACGAGATCGATTATCTCAACCTGCTGGAGGTGGTGCCGGAGAACGGCTCGTACAAGGCAAGCAGGCAGACCTTCGAGGTCGACGTACAGCACGAACGCGCCGAGGGGACGATCACCACGAGCCTCTACGAGTCGGCGATTCAGGCGGGTCTGCCGCCGGAGGTCGTGATGGCGCTCTCCGACATCTTCGCCTGGGACATCAACTTCTTCACCGACATCAGGCAGGGAGACCATTATACGGTCGTTTATGAGCGCTACTACGTCAAGGGCGCCTTCCGGGGCTACGGCAGGGTGGTGGCGGCACGGTTCATAAACCAGGGCACACCGCACGTGGCCCTGTATTTCAACGATGGAAACGGAATCAGCGGGTACTATGACGAAGGGGGGAAACCCATCCGTAAGCTCTTCCTCAAGGCGCCGCTGAATTATCGGAGGATATCATCCGGTTTCACCCACAAAAGGAAGCATCCCATCTACCACGTGGCCAGACCGCACCTGGGAGTGGACTACGCGGCACCCACGGGCACCCCGGTGGTAGCCCTCGGGGACGGGGTCGTCACTTTCCGGGGAACAAACGGAGGCTTCGGGAAGAGCATCCAGATCACGCATCGAGGCGGTTACGTGACCTACTACGGCCATCTTTCCGGATATGCCAAAGGCATAAAGAAGGGGGCACGGGTGAGCCAGGGAGAGGTCATCGGCTATGTGGGTTCGACCGGTGTCTCAACCGGCCCTCACCTCGATTTCCGGGTGCGGCTCAATGGCAAGTTCATCAACCCCCTGTCGCTCAAGCCGGTCAACGGCCCGTCACTCAAGGGAGAATCACTGGCGCGGTTCAGGGAGTTTTCCGCCCAGAGGATGGCAATGCTGGATGATTCCTCGCTGAACAGAACCGCAGAGCTGGGTACGGAAAACGTATCTCTGTAAGGAGGTGTAACTCATGGGTGCATATGCACTGATCACGATTGTTGTCATCGTCCTGCTCTTTCTCTTCTCGGCAATCAAGGTCCTCAACGAGTACGAAAGGGCGGTGGTTTTCAGGCTGGGCCGGGTTCTTTCCGCGCCCAAAGGTCCGGGGCTCATCATCATCATCCCTGTGGTGGACCGGTTCATCCGGATCAGTCTGCGGACGGTCGTTCAAGATGTTCCTCCCCAGGACGTGATCACCCGGGACAACGTAACGGTCAAGGTCAATGCCGTGGTCTACTTCCGGGTCATCGATCCGATGAAGTCCGTCATCGAGGTGGAGAACTATCTCTATGCCACGAGCCAGCTCTCCCAGACCACCCTGCGGTCGGTCTGCGGGCAGGCCGAGCTCGATGAGCTCCTCGCCAACCGCGAGGAGATCAGCTCGCACATTCAGGAACTCCTCGACCGTCAGACCGATCCGTGGGGCATCAAGGTCTCCGCGGTCGAGCTCAAGCACATCGATCTCCCCGAGGAGATGCAGCGGGCAATGGCCAAGCAGGCCGAGGCAGAGCGTGAGAGGAGGTCCAAGATCATCCACGCCGAGGGCGAGTACCAGGCCTCCCAGAAATTGCGTGATGCAGCCGACGTCATCGCCGGCCAGCCCGTCGCACTGCAGCTGAGGTATCTCCAGACCCTGCGCGAGATTTCCGCCGAGGGGAGCATCAACACCCTGATTCCGCTCCCCATGGAGATCATCGAACCCCTCATGACCAAGGGCGGCAAGAAGGAGGGCTCCTGAGGGAGATGTCGCATTTCCCGGGGCCAGCCGGCGTTATGCAGCCGGTGAATGAGCCGAGGGCCTGTTCTTATGTGAGCGGGTTTTTACCGTGACCGTGATCACGAGCCATCGAAATCAGGCGTACAGGGACCTCCTCGCCGCAAAGAAGGACAGGGGCATGATGCTCCTGGAGGGGAGGAGGCTCGTGGAAGACGCCCGTTCTCGTGGCATGGTCCCCAGCCTGGCGGCGCTCACCGACCGGTATCGCCGGTCTCACGGACCGGCTGAGTTCCCGTATATCCTTCTTTCCGAGGATTTGTTCGCCCGGCTTGCCGATACGAAAACCCCGCAGGGCATACTGGCCTTCTTCCCCGCGCCGTGGGCCTCTGTGGAAGAGATCGCCCGCCGCGAAAGGATCGTCGTGCTCGACGGCCTGCAGGACCCGGGCAACGTGGGCACCATCATCCGAACCGCTGAGGCCTTCGGATTCAGCGCGGTCGCGGTGACCGAGGGCACTGCCTCACCGTTTTCGCCCAAGGCCGTAAGGTCTTCCATGGGTTCTGTTCTGGGTGTCGCGATCGCCCGGATCCAGCCCGGGGAGCTGGCTGAATTTCCCCACCGGCTCATCGCCCTGGCACCGGAAGGCAGTACGAGACTGTCCGCCGGTCTGTTCCGGGAGCCCTTTGCCGTCTGCCTGGGGCAGGAGGGGGCGGGGGTAAGCCCCGAGATGCTCGCCCTCTCACATCAGACCGTATCCATCCCTATGAAGGGAAAGGTCGAGTCGCTCAACGTGGCCGTGGCCGCGGGGATCGTCCTGGCCTGTGCCGCGGGTGCCCTGGACGGATGAGCGCAGGGATTTCCCCCTCAAGCCTCGGGGACGAGTAAGGCCCTTTTCCAAGCTGCGCCCTGACAGAGCCGGATGGAGTGCCTACAACCGCATGTTCTCCATGCCGGAAGCAGGCAGGGGCTCTACCCGTGAACCGGGACTATCCCTCGTCAGTTTCCCTGCCCAGCAGATCGATCCGCGCCCGGATCAGCTCAACGTCCGTATTGGCCCGGGCGGGCCCAAAGAAGCGCTCCACGACGTGACCGGGCCTCAGGAAACGCTTGGTCTTCACGCCCTTCTCATCCAGGTCGATCTCCACGATCCCATGCTTGACAATGGTGAAATCCGCCGGTCCGTCGAAGTTGATGACCTGCCCGCGGGAAAACCGGATGGTGGTGAGGGAGTCATGCTTCGGATCGGCCAGAGGGTTGTGGCGCAGCTCTTCGCCGGCCTTGATGAGGATGCGCTCGTGATACAGCGCCTCAAGGGATTCCCTCAAGCCGGCAAAGCGCCTGCAGAGAGGCCTCAGGTCCTGAGCCGGTATCCTGGCGAGCCTGCTTTTGCCAAGCGCCCTCACCGTGGCTGAACGGCTCGCCTGGAGGAAGAACCCGAGCTCTCCGAACACATCTCCAGGCAGCAGGACCGACATCAGCTCGCCGTTCCGGTACACCCCTAAAGTTCCGTCGAGCACCAGATAGATGTCCTCGCCGGTGTCGTGCTGCCTGAAGAGGGACCTGCCCTTTCCGACGTCGACGAGGTGTACGATTTCCAGGAGCTCGATGAACTCTTCTCCGGTCAGCCCTTTGAATATCGGCACCTCGTCCTTTTTCAATGTCGTGCAGCTTTCCTCAAGCTCCTTCTGAAGGTCGCCCTTGAGATCCAAGGACCTGAAGAGTCTGATGAGCAGGGCGTGCACCCGGGGATGCTTCCCCAAAGAGGTTTTAGCCACCTTTGCCGCCGCCAGGGCCTTGAAGGGTTTCCGCTCTCGGAGATAGCCCCGGATACTGCTCTCGAAGAGCCCGAGGCTCTTTTCCACCTCGCCGGACGCGGCCGCCTTCTCTGCCTGCCGGAGAAGCACCTTCGGATCCTTCTCCGATGAAACCGGTTTCTTCATACCGACCTCCTCGTAAACAGAAAATGCATTCCGGGAAACAGGATGGGTAACGCTGCCACCCGGACATCGGCAATAGAAAAAACCGCGGACCTGTGTTCGCCGCCCGCTAGATGATGTGTTCCCTGATGAACCGGGCGATGTGGTCGCTCGCGCTGCCGTCTCCGAACGGGTTGACCGCGGTGAATCCTGTTCTGCCGGTCATATCCATAACGGCCAGATGGATCTTCGCGGGATCGGGCTCCACCAGGACATTCGCCCCTGCGTCGATCGTCTCCGGCCACTCGGTGGTGTCCCTGACCGTGACACAGGGGGTCTTCAGGAGAAAGGCCTCCTTCTGCACACCTCCCGAATCGGTGAGAACACACGATGCGTCCCTGATCATGGCGAGCATGGCGAGGTAGCTCACCGGCTCGATGACCCTGATCCCGTTTTTCGCCGAGCGGATGAGGCCGGGGAAAAGGTTTTTCGTCCTGGGATGAACGGGAAAGATGACCGGGATGTCCTGCGAGAGTTTTTCAAGGGCCTTCCAAATCCCCAGGAACCGTTCGCGCCGGTCGGTGTTTTCCGCGCGGTGGATTGTGGTGAGGACAAAGGGCGGTGCATAGGGATGCGGGATGTGCATGCGGGAAAAACGGTTCAGGGCGTCGTACATGACATCGCCGGTGAATATGCCCGTTATCCCCTCTTTCGCAAGGAGGGCGACGGCATTTTCCGTTGGGCAGAAGTGATAGGCGGCCACGTGGTCGGTCACCACGCGGTTGATCTCTTCGGGCATGTTCCGGTCGAAGCTGCGTACGCCCGCCTCGACGTGGCCCACCGGGATGCCGAGCTTTACGGCGCACAGCGCCCCGGCGAGCGTGGAGTTCGTGTCTCCGTACACAAGCACAAGGCTGGGCCTCTCGGCTGTGAGGATCTCCTCGACGGCTTCCAGCATCCGGGCTGTCTGCTTTGCATGGCTGGAAGAGCCCACCCCCAGATGGTAGTCGGGGGGATCGATCCCCAGGGTATCGAAATGCACGTCGGACATGGCGTGGTCATAGTGCTGGCCTGTGTGCACCACCTTGTATGGGATGCCGCAGCGTTTGAATGCCTCCGCCACCGGGGAGAGCTTGATGAACTGGGGGCGCGCCCCCACGATGTGGATGACTGCTGTAGTGTTCATGGATCGCTCCTGCTGCTGGTTTCCCAATGATTCCGCCTCCTGCCGTCGATCAGGTACATATCAGATGCCCCGCGGAAATTCCATGGACTCTTGATGCGGCCAGGGAGAATTTCCCCGGATACGTGCCCCTAAGGGATACATGCAGGACACTGATAAGGGGTGGCTATTCCGGGAAGATGCGCTTTAAGGGCTACATCTTGACGACGATGCACTCCCTCTGGAGCCTGTCGCTGAGCTTGGAGCAGTACCTCTCGGCGGTCTCCCGGCTCTGGAAGCTCCCCCACCGGACCACTGTCCATTTCCCTGTATCCACGACCGTGCAGCGGATCCGGGTTTTCTCCTCGAGTTCGGCAGCGAAGCTCCGGGCGGTCTCGGGAGACCTGAACGCGGCTATCTGGATGCTGAAGCTGTCTGCAGCAGATGCCGAATCGCTGTCCTGGAGGAGGAGGATGTCCCAGTAGGAGTATTCGAAGCCGCTTGCAGCGCTTTTGGATGCCTGGGCCTTTCCCGAGGGTTTCTCGTTCCTGATGGGGTCGCTCGCCACCAGGCTCTTCCACCGCTCCCCGAAGGGATCGTACGAGAACTCCGGACGGGCGTTGATCGTGGAGAAGAGGAGGCTTGCCCCGGCAAGGATGCCCAAAGAGAGAAACAGCATGGCGATGTTTTTTGTCAGAGACTGTTTTTTGTGTGTGCGCTTCCTTGCCATAGCAACCTTACATGCTTTGAGGTGCTTCGATCCCCATGATGGACAGCGCATTTGCAAGCACCTGTTTCACTGCAACCACCAAAATCAACCTTGCCGCCGTCAGACGGCTGTCATCTGATATGACTCGATTTCTATTATAAAACCTATGAAACGCAGTTGCAAGCTCCAGAAGATAAAAAGATATCCGATGGGGCTCGAGATCGGCCGCACTTGAGACGACCACGTCCGGATAGCCTGCGATCATCTTGATGAGATCCAGATCGTCGCCTTTGGTGAGTGCGTCTTCCTCCAGCAGGGAGGGGTCCGGAAACAGTCCCTGTTCGGAAGCGTTCTTCAGGATGGAGCAGATCCTGGCATGGGCGTACTGGATGTAATACACCGGATTCTCTTCGCTCTTCTTCTTTGCGAGGTCGAGATCGAACACGAGCTGGGCGTCGCTCCTGCGCATCATGAAGAAATATCTGCAAACATCCTTGCCCACCTCATCGATGATCTCGCGCAGAGTGACGAACTCACCCGACCTCGTGGACATGGAAACCGGCTGCCCTTCACGGACCAGGGAAACGAGCTGGATCAGCAGGGCATGGAAGCAGTCCCGGTCGGCACCCAAGGCCTCGATGGCGGCCCTCATTCTCGGCACATAGCCGTGATGGTCGGCCCCCCAGATATCGATGATCTGCTCGAACCCCCGTTCCAGCTTGTCCTGGTGGTAGGCGATGTCCGGGGCGAAATAGGTCAGGGACCCGTCCTGCTTTCTCAAGACCCGGTCCTTTTCGTCGCCGAAGCAGGTGGTCCTGAACCACAATGCGCCTTCGGCCTCGTAGCTCAGGCCGCGCTCCTTCAGGAATTCGAGGGTATGTTCCACCTTGTGGTCACGATACAGCGTAGACTCGCTGAACCAGTTGTCGAAATGCACATTGAAGAGCTCCAGGTCTTCTTTGATCCCCTTCAGAATGAAATCCGATGCGAATTCTCTGCAGGCCGCCACGGCAGCGCTCTCTTCCAGGGAGAGCAATTCGTCGCCGCGGTCTTCTGAGAGCCTCTGCGCGATGTCCCTGATGTAGTCGCCCCGATAGCCGTTTTCCGGAAACGATGAATCCTTCCCGAAGATCTCCCGATATCTACTCAGAACCGAGAGGCCGAGGATATTCATCTGGTTGCCCACATCGTTGATGTAATACTCTGACTCCACCTCGAAGCCGGCCGCCTTCAGGATCCGGGCCAGGGTGTCGCCCACTGCGGCCCCCCTCCCGTGGCCCACGTGCAGGGGCCCGGTGGGGTTGGCGCTCACGAACTCCACCTGCACCTTCTTGCCCCTGCCGAATGTGCTCGTACCGAAGCGGTCCTTTTCTTCGAGGATCGTGTTCAAAACCCGCACCCACATAAGCGGGCTGATGGTGAAGTTGATGAACCCCGGTCCGGCGATATCGACACGGTCGAAGACGCCGGCCAGGCGGGCCATCCTTTCCTGGATGATCTGTGCGATATCACGCGGTTTCTTTTTTGCCTGTGAGGCCATGACCATGGCGATATTCGTGGAAAAATCACCGAATTCCTTGCGGGCAGGGACGCTCACCGAGATCGTCTCGAGGTCGTATTCCGGAATGGCGCCTTCCGCTATGAGTTCATGCAGTGTATTCTTGAGGAGAGCGGTTATCTGTTCTTTCATGGGTATCCTTACTTATTCAGTCTCGGCACGCCGGTTATCTTCCCGTGTCCGGATGCATCCTGTTAATAACAAATCCCTGCACTTTGTCCAGTGAAATTCATGAGGAATTGAGGTATTATATCTGGTATTTCCCTGAATTATGAGAGGTTTGCGTATTGACATCAAGCAGGAGAGCTTCTATAAACGTATTGTTAGCAGTTAAAGCAGGCGAGTGCTAAGCCATGACGTACCAATTGAGCGAACGAGACAAAAGCATATTAGGTGCGATCATTCAGGAATATGTGTCCACAGGCGAGCCCGTGGGGTCCAGGATAATTGCGAAGAAGTACATGTGCACCATTTCTCCGGCAACGGTCCGCAACGTCATGGCGGACCTGGAGGAGATGGACTTTCTGTACCAGCCGCACATTTCCGCCGGGCGGATACCGACGCCTGAAGGGTTCCGCTATTACCTCAACGACATCATGGAGGTGAAGACCCTCCCCAGGGGTGAGAAGTCCCTGATAACCCGTCACATGTCCAGGACGACCGGCGATGTCAGGGCGGCTGTCAAAGAGGCATCCACCCTTCTGTCCTCCATCTCGCGCAACGTCTCGATCATCATCCTGCCCAGCCTGGATACCTTCCACTTCAAGCGCATCGATTTCGTGAGGCTCGACGAGAGCAGGATACTGGTCATCCTGGTGAGCAGGGCCGGGATGGTGTTCAACCACATTGTCCATGACGAGGACATCGATCAGGAGCTGCTGATCAAGTATGCGAACTATCTCAATGAATGGTGCTCCGGCCTGTCAATCCGGGAGATGAGGGATATGCTTGTCCAGGAGATGTCGAGCGAGAAGGCCCGGTTCGATTCTCTGGTCAGGCGTGCGGTCAGCCTAGGCATGACTGCGATCGACCATGTCGAGGGCTCGCCCGACATCTATATCCAGGGCAAGGAAAGCGTGTTCAATAGTCCTGAGCTGGCAAACCTCGACAAGCTCAGGGACATCGTGAATGCCTTCGAGGACAAGGGCAGGATCGTGCGGATCCTGAACAGCGTCCTGAAGGACTCCGGCGTCAAGGTTCTGCTGGGGGAAGACATGGAGGGCTTCGGGATGGATGACTTCAGCCTGGTGGCCAGCAGGTATTACCGGAAGGACGTACCCGTGGGCTCACTGGGGGTGATCGGCCCGATGCGGATGGACTATTCACGCGTGATACCGCTTGTTGGATACATGGCCAAAATATTGAGCGATCTACTGGAGGACGTCTAGGATGGTTGATGAAAAGAAGGAACCGCAGGAGCACGAAGAGGTGACGACAGAACAGGAAACGACTTCTCAAGAAGACCGCCAGGAAGCGGAAGAAACAGTGGAAGCAGGAAAAACCGGTGATGAGGTTGCCGAGCTGAAAGCACAGGTGGAAGAGTTCAAGGACAGGTGCCTGCGCGCCTACGCCGAGATGGACAACATGCGCAAGCGTCTTGCGCGGGAGCGGCAGGAGATCATCAAGTTCGGTACGGAAAAGATGCTCAGGGATTTTCTCCTGGTCTATGATGCAATTCACAAATCCATAGCCACGGCCAGAGAACTCCGCCCGGAAGACGAACAGTTTATCGAGGGTTTAAGGATGACGGAAAAACTCTTCCTCGAAACCTTGAAAAAATACCAGGTTGAACCTATACAAGCTCAGAACGTGCCTTTTGACCCCAATTACCATGAGGCCTTCATGCAGGTGACCAAAGAGGGCGTGGAGAAAGGCATGGTAGTGGACGAGATCGAAAAGGGTTTCATGATCCACGACCGCGTACTGAGACCAGCGAAAGTGACAGTTTCAGGCTGACGGCGGGAGAAAATCACAAGGAGGAGAGCAGATGGGAAAGATATTGGGGATTGATCTGGGGACCACCTTTTCATGTATGGCAATCATGGAAGGGGGGGAACCGAAAGTCATTCCGAACGCCGAGGGAGCACGCACGACTCCTTCTGTTGTAGCCTTTACCAGCAGCGGTGAAAGGCTGGTGGGCCAGGTCGCCAGAAGGCAGGCCATAACAAATTCCGAAAAGACACTCTTTGCGATAAAAAGGCTCATTGGAAGAAAATACGAGGATCAAGAAGTTCAGAAGGACCGCGAGGTCATGCCCTTCAAGATCACAAGGGCCGACAACGGCGACACCGCCATCAGCGTTGACGACCGCAAATATGCCCCGCCCGAGATTTCGGCGATGGTGCTCCAGAAGCTGAAGATGGACGCCGAGGCCTATCTCGGGGAAAAGATCGATGAGGCCGTGATCACGGTTCCCGCATATTTCAACGACTCCCAGCGGCAGGCCACCAAGGATGCCGGCAAGATCGCCGGGTTTGAGGTGAAGCGCATCATCAACGAGCCCACCGCAGCGGCCCTGGCATATGGTCTCGACAAGAAGAAAGAGGAAAAGGTTGCGGTGTTCGACCTCGGAGGCGGTACCTTCGATATCTCCATTCTCGAGATCGGCGACGGGGTCTTCGAGGTGAAGTCCACAAACGGAGACACCCACCTGGGCGGCGAGGACATCGACAACCGGATCATCGACTACCTGGTCACTGAGTTCAGAAAAGAGACCGGCGTGGATCTGAGCAAGGACAGGATGGCGCTCCAGCGACTCAAGGAGGCGGCCGAGCGGGCTAAGGTGGAGCTCTCATCCATGATGGAGACCGAGATCAACCTGCCCTTTATCACTGCCGACCAGACGGGGCCGAAGCACCTGAACATGAAATTGACCAGGGCCAAGCTCGAAGCCCTGGTGGAAGATATCATCTCACGGGTCGAAGGACCCTGCAGAAAGGCATTATCCGATGCCGGCATGACCGCGGCCGATATCGACGAAGTCATTCTCGTAGGCGGACAGACCCGGATGCCCCGGGTGCAGCAGAAGGTTAAGGAAATCTTCCAGAAAGAGCCCCATAAGGGCGTGAACCCCGACGAGGTGGTGGCAATCGGCGCGGCCATCCAGGGGGGCGTGCTGGGCGGAGAGGTCAAGGACGTGCTGCTCCTCGACGTGACGCCGCTGTCTCTTGGCATCGAGACCTTGGGCGGTGTGTTCACGAAGATCATCGAGCGCAACACGACCATCCCTACCAAGAAGACCCAGGTGTTCTCCACCGCCGAAGACAACCAGAACGCCGTGACCATCCGGGTGTTCCAGGGCGAGCGGCCCATGGCGGCCGACAACAAGCTCTTGGGCCAGTTCGACCTGGTGGGGATACCGCCTGCACCCCGCGGGATTCCGCAGATCGAGGTGAGCTTCGACATCGACGCGAACGGAATTCTGCACGTCTCGGCCAAGGACAAGGCCACCGGCAAGGAACAGTCTATCCGGATCACGAGCTCGTCGGGCCTAAGCGAGGAAGACATCAACCGGATGATTCGCGAGGCCGAGGAGCACGAATCAGAAGACAAGCGGCGGCAGGCCCTGGTCGAGGCAAAGAACCGGGCCGACTCCCTGGCCTACACCACGGAGAAGACCCTCAAGGAGCACGGCGACAAGGTCGACGCCCAGACGCGGGCAAGCATCGAGAATGCCCTATCCGACCTGAAGGATGCCATAAAGGGCGACGATGTCGATCTGATCAACCGGAAGATCGAGGCCCTGACGTCCGCGTCCCACAAGCTCGCCGAGGTGATCTACTCCGCGGCTGCAGGCGGAGCCGGTGCAGGCGACTCTCAGGCCGGTGCACAGGGCGGCCCCGGCGGAGGGAAGAAGCCGGACGAAGACGTCGTGGACGCCGAGTTCGAAGAGGTCAAGGGAGACAAGAGCTAGGCCTTTTCCGGTGTTGCCAGGGGCCTGAGAACCCGGGATGCAGTGCTCTGCAAGGGTTTTCGCCCCTGCCGTTTCCCTGCCGGGAAGGATAAGAGGAGCATATGCCCATCTACGAATACAAGTGCGCCTCATGCGGCCGCGTAAGCGGATTCTTCGTGCAGGGGTTCGGCGACCCTGAAAATCTCTGCTGCCAGGGGTGCGGTGGGAAAGACCTCAAGCGGATCATATCCCGGGTCAACTACCACCAGTCCCAGTCGGACCGGCTTGCTTCCTATGATCCCCAGGCCAGAAAGTCCGACAGCTTCTATAAGGACACGAGGAACATCGGGCTGCACGCAGAGCATATGCTGCAGAAGGCCGGTGTCAAACCCACCGAAGAGTTCAGGTCAAGGATCGAAAACTTAAGGAGCGATCCGTCCCGGGTCATCAAAGACAGCGACAAGTAAGCCCGGTCATTTTCCATAAGCCCGCTTCAAAGCGAGCCTTATGGTGAGGCGGCCCGGCGCCGGCTGTTTGCCCATTCACCCCTCCATTGCATGAGCGCTTTGTCAGAGGGAGTGCTCCGGGATTTTTTAGCGCCTCAGAAATTGAACAGCTTCTTGGTGCGGGAGGGCTTCTTTACCGTTTCCTGAGAGATTTCCGCAAAACGGCGGAGCAGCTCTTCCTGCTCCTTGTTCAGCTTCCTGGGGATCTCCACCTTGACGCCCACGTTCAGCGACCCGTGGCCGCCTGCACGCAGACGCTTCATACCCTTGTCCCTGATGGTGTAGATGTCGCCCGGCTGGGTCCCCGGCTTGAGATCCAGGTCAACCTCAGGCCCTTCGAGTGTGGGTATCTTTATGGTAGCACCGAGCGCCGCCTGAACGAACGGGACCGTGATTTCGAGGAAGAGGTCGTCGCCCTGCCTGACAAAGGTTTCGTGCGGCTTGACCTCGATGAACACGTAGAGGTCTCCGGGAGGCCCGCCCAGGTCACCGGCCTCACCCTCTCCGGAGATGCGCATGGTCGCCCCGGTGTCCACGCCCGCAGGGATCTTTACCTTGAGTTTCTTTTCACGGGTTATGGTGCCTGATCCCCTGCAGACCTTGCACGGCTTGGGAATGACCTGGCCCGTCCCCCGGCAGTGTGCGCAGGTCGAGGAAATGGTGAAGAACCCCTGGGTCCGGTAGACCTGGCCCCTGCCCCCGCAGATGCCGCACGGCTCGGGTGACGTTCCCGGCTCGGCCCCGGTCCCCTGACAGCGATCACAGGTCTCCACCTTTGGGACTTTGAGCTCGATCTCGGTGCCCCGGTATGCCTCTTCGAGGGTGATAGAGGCGTTATACCTCAGGTCTGCACCCCGGGCCGGCCTCCTGCGCTGGGATCTCATGCCCGAAGAGAATCCGAACACCTCGCCGAAGATGTCTGAAAAGCTGCTGAAGATGTCGTCGAAGTTGGAGAACCCGCGGAACCCGGTACCCTGGAGACCCTCGTGGCCGTACTGATCGTACATGCGGCGCTTTTCTGCATCGCGCAGCACCTCGTAGGCCTCTGCGGCCTCCTTGAAACGGGCTTCGGCCTCGCGGTCTCCGGGATTTCTGTCCGGGTGGTTCTTCAGAGCAAGTTGCCGGTATGCCTTTTTGATTTCCTCGGCAGAGGCCGATCGAGGAACCCCGAGAATTTCGTAGTAATCCCGCTTGGTCATGACCTCTCGTTCAGAGATATCTTACCTTCTGCCAGCTCTCTCAGCGCAGTCACCACAGGCCTGTTCTCCTTGCGTTTGGAAAGCGGAGCAGCGCCTTTCATGAGCTGCTTGGTGCGCTTGGATGCAGCTATTGCGAGAGAAAAACGATCATGTACCTTTTCAAGGCAATCTTCTATTGTTACTCGTGCCATAGCGTCCCTTTCCAGGTCTTAATACTACACTGGTAATCAGTCATGGGATCAAACGCCATAACTGTAGTGCTAAAGTGCCGAAACGTCAATGCCCATGCCACAGAAATCCGTAATCGTCAAGGGCGATTCATTGAAGATCAGTCCTCGAAATCGCCTGCAGGAAGCTCCTCTTCCCGGTGGAGCCTGTTCGCCCGCTCGGTGATCTTGCCCGGTGTCCAGTCGGCCGGGTCCTCGATGCGCTCTGCTTTGGCGCCCACATCGTATGAGCCTGCCCGGAGGATCTCTTCGATGGCGAGCGGCGCCGTGTCGGCGGCGTTGAAGCAGTTGACCAGGAGATCGTAGACGAAATCCTCAACCGCCTTTTCCATGCGCTCCCGAATCTCACGCGGCTGGGAGAGCAGCTTGGTCTCGAAGGGGAGATTGAGCTTCTTGTAGTCGCCCTTTTTCCAGGACTTGGACTGGGCATAGGAGACCATCTCCTGCCAGAGTTCGTCGGTCACCCCCTGATCGGGGATCTTGATGAAATTGCCGGACTCGTCCAGGAACGCGTTGCCGTATTCATTCACCTTCACGCCCCAGGAAATCATCTGCAGGGCGGTTGCCACGTTGGCCTTGGTGGTCCGGGTCTCGGTGGCGATCCTCTTGAGACGCTCGACACTATTGCCGGACGTGCCGTGCTGTGCCCCGGAGACCTTGTATGGTGCCAGCGCCTCGTGGATCTCCCGGGTGAGCTCCACCTGGATGCCGGCGCTGCTCTCTTCGATGCCGTGGGAGGTGCCGTTGTTCAGTGCGATCCAGTCGGGGAATATCCCGTGGGCATTGAGTCCCTGGATGAGAAAGAGCGCCTCAGCCGGGGTGGACAGGCCCTCCTTGCCCCTGATCTCGCCCACCTCGGTCTCGTATCCGGCCCAGGGCGGGATGAAGGGGTTCAGCGCGATGTTGGCAAGCAGGTTCTGCTCCTCGCTCATATGGGATGCGTCGACGGCCACCGAGGTGATGCCGAAATCGAACATCGAGGGGATGTCGACCTTGGCCGCATCCACCTCAAGAGGCTTCTTCAGGCCGAAATGATCGGCGTGGACCGCCACCGGAATTGTGATGCCCAGCTCATTGCAGAAGGTGTCTACGTACTGGGCGAGGTTCCACATGTTCACCAGGCAGTAGCCGCTCTCGGACTTGGCGATCTCTATGATGATGGCGGCGTTGGCCCTCTGGGCGGCCTTGAGCGCGGCCCGGATCACCACGGAATTCCGGCCGTTCGCGGCCATGGTCATGGCGCGGCCCTTTTTCAGCATGGCCCGGTCGATCACCTTGCCGCTGACGATCAGGGCCCGGGAGTTGGGGAACAGCCTCTGGATGTTCGGCGGCCTGCCGATCTGGAGCGCCTTGTCAAAATCTGCGGAAAATCCCATATATGACCTCCTTCGTCTGTGCTACGAAAAACTGTCTGGTTCGGAGCTGTTTCGTTATCAGAGATTGTTTTTCTTCGCAAACTCCTCGTACTCGAGCACGTCCTCTTTCGATCCGATGATGAGCGGCACCCGCTGGTGAAGCTTCTCGGGCTTGATGTCGAGGATCCGCTCATAGCCGGTGGAGGCATAGCCGCCAGCCTGCTCGGCGATGTACGCCAGGGGGTTGGCCTCGTAGAGGAGCCTCAGCTTGCCGGTAGGTTTCTTCGGGTCTTTGGTGTCTTCCGGGTACAGGAAGATGCCTCCCTTGAGCAGGTTGCGGTGAAAGTCGGCCACGAGCGAGCCGATATAGCGCGAGGAATAGGGTTTGCCGAGCTTGTTGTTCTCTGACTTGAGGTAGTCGATGTACTCCCGGGTGCCCTTCTTCCAGTAGAGGTAATTCCCTTCGTTCGCGCTGTATATCTTGCCCCGGGGAGGTATCTTGATGTCGGGGTGGGAGAGCACGAACTCGCCTACGCTCGGGTCGAGGCTGAAGACGTTCACGCCGTTTCCGGTGGAATATACGAGGTTGACGCTCGAGCTGTAGATGATGTAGCCGGCGCCGAAGAGCTGGTTGCCCGGTTGGAGGCAATCTTCCAGAACGCCGTCTTCGCCGTCGGAAATGCGCTTGTAGATGCCGAAGATGGTCCCGATGGAGACATTCACGTCGACATTGGAAGAGCCGTCCAGCGGGTCGAACATGACCACGTACTCGCCTTTCGGGTGCTCCTTGGGCAGCAGGATCAGATCCGGATCCTCCTCGGAGGCCATGACACAGACCTTGCCGATATAGTTCAGCGCGCTAATGAACATGTTGTTGGCATAGACATCGAGCTTCTGGACTTCCTCTCCCTGGACGTTCGTGTTGCCGGTGCGGCCGAGAATGTCTTCCACAAGCCCGGCATGGGCGACCTGGGCCGCAACGATCTTGGCTGCGAAGATGATCTGGCTCAGGATCGCGCTGAAATCACCCTTGCCGCCGTACCTCCGCTGTTCATCGATGATGTGCCTGTCGAGAGAGATGACCTTGTCGTTCATAGTGCCTCCCCTTTGTATACAGGTAGTAATATCCGGAGATTCTTGTGTTCTCAAGGAATACTAGCACCTTGCCGGAAGAAAAATCAAGGTCATGTCGATTCTTCCGGATTTTTTTGGGACCGATGGCCAGGAGGGTGGCGGCTGAAAAAATACCATTGACAGGGCGATATGTTACTGTGTATAGAAACATCATGATGATGCAAGTGCTCAAGGGCCAGAGAATCGAATCCTTTGGAAAAGCTACTGCGACCATGTCGTGGTGGTGGCGTGTCTTGGAGAATGAGGTGACGGGAGGTTTGCCCTAGAGCGACTTTTTAAAAGAGTGCAGGCAAAAAAAGGCGGCAGGCTCCCAACGAGCCTGCCGCCTTTTTTTCGTGAAAGGGAAGTGAAGATGGAGACATTCAGGGTGTTCAGGGACAGAGACGATCGGGGGGTGGTGGTCAGGAAGCGCCTGGCGTGCGACACACTCACCCCGGCCCAGACGTATTTTTCTCTCGTGGGTGAAGGGAAGGGCTTCCTGCTCGAGTCCATCCCGGGCTCGTACAGCTTTATCGGAAGATTTTCGGATGATCAGATGGTTGCCGTATGCGATCAGGACAACCCCTGGGACCGCATCCCCTTGAACGGCTGCTCGCTCACGTTCGAACAGGACGGCCTGCCCCCCTTTATCGGCGGGTATGTAGGATACTTGGGGTACGACCTGGTGAGAGGGATCGAAAGGCTCCCCCGGCCGGGAGTGCCCTCAGGGTTTCCGGATGCCTTGCTGGGGCGGGTGGATTCCCTGGTGGTCTTCGATCACCCCAAACAGGAGATCTCACTGATCCACACGATCCCTGAGCCCGGGACCGGCGAGGGCGATGCTGTGAGGAGGGCGGGCAGGGCCTTTGAGGCAATTGAGGGCCTGCTCTTTTCCGGCCCTCCCATCAAAGACCCTCAGAATCCTCCCCCCTGCCGCATCGAGGGCGCATCGCTGAGCGAGGATGAATTTCTGGATGCGGTCAAAACCGCCAGGGGCTATATCAGGGATGGCGAGATCATTCAGACCGTCCTCTCCCGGAGGCTCAGGCTCGATGCCGCGTGCAGCCCCTTCGACACCTACCGGCGCCTCAGGCGCATCAATCCGTCGCCCTACCTGTTCCATATCAACCTGGGCGATACGACCCTCGTAGGATCGTCTCCCGAGGTCATGGTCAGGCTCCGGGGAGACACGATCACCTCGCTTCCCATCGCGGGCACGAGGCCCCGGGGCAAGAACGAGCAGGAAGACCGGATACTCGCCCAAGACCTGATGAGTGACGCAAAGGAGCGCGCCGAGCACCTCATGCTCCTGGACCTCGCCCGCAACGACGTGGGCAGGGTTTCCCGGCCGGGTACGGTCAGGGTGACATCCCGCGAGGAGGTGAAGAGGTACTCGCACGTCATGCACATCGTATCATGCGTGGAGGGCAGGATCAGACCCGGGCTCACGAACCTGGACGTACTGAAATCCTGCTTCCCTGCGGGGACGGTATCAGGAGCACCCAAGGTCAGGGCCATGGAGATCATCGACGAGCTGGAAGGGATGTGCCGGGGCCCGTATGCAGGCGCAGTGGGGTATCTGTCGTTCAACGGAGACATCGACACCGGCATCGCCATCCGGACCATCTTCATCCGGGGCAGGGAATACTACATTCAGGCAGGGGCCGGGATCGTGTGGGACTCGGTGCCGGAAAACGAGCTCAGGGAGATCGATACCAAGCTCAAGGCCCTGAGCGCGGCCCTGGGAGGTATGGCATGATCCTCATGATCGATAACTTCGACTCGTTCACCTACAACCTAGTCCAAGGCTTCGAGATCCTGGGGCAGGAGGTCGCAGTGTACCGGAACGATGCAGTCAGCCTCGATGAAATACAGGAAATGGCCCCATCGGGCATCATCATCTCACCCGGCCCGGGCACACCTGGTTCCGCAGGCATTTCCGTGGAGGTGGTCAGGAAATTCCATACAAGCATCCCCATCCTGGGTGTATGCCTCGGGCACCAGTGCATCGGGGAGGCATTCGGTGCAAATATCATCCATGCGGGCAGAGTCATGCATGGGAAATCCTCGCGGATCACCCACGACGGCTGCGACCTTTTCACAGATATTCCACAGGGGTTCGATGCAGTGAGGTACCATTCCCTTGTCGTGGACGAGAAGACCCTGCCCGGGGCGTTCCTCGTGTGCGCCAGGTCCGAGGACAACGAGGTAATGGGCATGAGGCTTAAGCATTATCCGGTCTTCGGTGTCCAGTTTCATCCGGAATCCATCGCCACCGAGCATGGGCACCGGCTCATGGGTAATTTCATAGCGCAGACAAAGGAGGTCGTATGAAGGAGTTCATCGAAAAGCTCATTGCAGGGCAGGACTTGAGCGATCAGGAGATGGAAACGGCTTTTGACGCCATCATGTCCGGGCAGGCCAATGATATCCAGATCGGGGCGTTTCTGGTCGCCTTAAGGGCCAAGGGCGAGAGGCCCTCCGAGATCGCGTCCGCTGCGCGGATCATGCGGAGCAAGGCATTGAGGGTTCCCGTGGATTTCGATGTCATGGACACCTGCGGCACGGGCGGGGATGGGGCGTCCACGTTCAATATCTCTACAGCCGTCGCCTTTGTCCTTGCCGGTGCCGGAGTCAGGGTGGCCAAGCACGGCAACCGATCGGTGAGCTCGTCGTCGGGCAGTGCGGACTGTCTGGAGGCGCTCGGGGTCCCCATCGACCTGGAACCCGGACAGGCGGCGGATTCACTCAGCAGGGACGGGGGCTTTGCCTTCATGTTCGCGCCCCGGTATCACCCGAGCATGAAGCACGCCATGCCTGCCAGAAAGCAGCTCGGCATGAAGACGATCTTCAATATCCTGGGCCCGCTGACCAACCCGGCGAATGCCGCGTACCAGGTCATTGGAGTCTACCACAAGGACCTCATCGATCCCATGATCGAGGTTTTGAGAATCCTGGGGTCCAAGGGCGCCATGGTGGTCAACTCCGGTCTCGACGAGGTGTCCGTATCCGGGGTGACCCGATATGCCCGGCTCATCGACGGCAGAATAGAGAAGGGTGAGATCAGGCCCGAGGATGCCGGGATCCAGCGACGAGGCCTGGAGGGGCTTCGTGTATCGAACCCGGAGGAATCGGCCCGGAAGATTCAGGCCGTATTCGAGGGAAAGCTCAAAGGCCCCTGCCTGGACGGGATCCTGCTCAATGCAGGGGCTGCGTTCATGGCCCTCGATGGCAGTATGGGCATCCGGGACGGTGTGGAGAAGGCGGCACAGGTGATCGCTGAAGGCGGCGCGCGCGAGGCGCTGAAACGGGCCAGGGCATAATGGACTTTCTTCGTCACATGAGACATCTGGCCCATCAGAGGGTCGCCGGGCTTTCGATAGGGGATTCCGGATTCTCTTCTCTGCCGCCAATCCGATCGTTCAGGGATGCACTCACCGGCATGGCAATAATCGCCGAGGTGAAGTACGCGACGCCGGTTGACGGGCATCTCGGGATACGCAAGAGCCCTTCCGAGCTCGCCGCCGACTACGAGGCCCTGGGCGCCTCGGCCATATCCTGCCTCACCGAGCCCATGTTCTTTGCCGGGAGTATGGATCACCTCGTCGAGATCAGGAAGAGCTCAAGGCTTCCTTTGCTCATGAAGGACTTCATCGTTGACGAGCGCCAGCTGTGCCAGGCCCGTTCCTTGGGCGCAGACGCTGTTCTGCTCATCACCGAGATGCTCTCGGCAGAAGAGCTCGCCCGGCTCTTCTCCTTCGGCAGGTCTCTGGGGCTGGACTGCCTGGTTGAGGTGCACGGCCGGGAAGGGTTGGACAAGGCCCTCGATGCCGGGGCAGGCATCATCGGGGTGAACGCGCGCAACCTCACGACGCTCAAGGTAGAGCCTAAGCGTCACGAGGAGATGGCGAGCCTTCTGCCTCCTGGTGCAATCAAGGTGGCCGAGAGCGGGATTTCGTCGGCAAAGAGGATCGAGGAGCTCGGGCGGCTGGGCTATGACGCGGCGCTCATCGGCCGGGCCGTGGTCAGCGAGCAGACCCGCAGGGAGATATTTCGATGTGGGTGAAAATCTGCGGCATCACTCGGTATGAAGACGCCCAGGCTGCATGCAGGTACGGCGCGGACGCTCTAGGCTTCGTGCTCACCCGGAGCAGGAGAAGGGCGGACCTGGATCTAGTGGGCTCTTGGATACACAATATCCAGGGCGTGGAGAAGGTCGGGGTGTTCACGGGCGAAGATCCCGGATACATCGCAGAGATTTCGAAGCGCCTCGGGCTCGATACGGTTCAGATCCACGCACCGCTCATGCCGGCGCACCGTATGCTGCTCGATGATTTCAGGATCATAGCAGCATTGAAGGGGATGGAACCGGGCTTAGAACCGGCCCTGATGCTTAAGGATTTTCCCTGCCGCATTCTCCTGGATCCGAGCATGGGCACCGGCAGAGCCGGTGAATGGAGACGCCTCGGCATCCCCTTTATCCTCGCCGGAGGGCTCACCCCGGAAAACGTCGGACAGGCGATCGCTCAGGCAGGGCCCTTCGGGGTGGACGTGAGCTCCGGGGTGGAAACGGCACCCGGAATCAAGGACAGGGAGAAGATCAGGAAATTCATTCAAGAGGCGAAACAGGAGGCGAAAAAATGAAAGTCTATTTCGGAGAGTTCGGCGGACAATACGTGCCGGAGACGCTGTTCCCTGCCTTGCAGGAGCTTGAAGACGAGTTTTCAGCCGCGTGGAACGACCGGGAGTTCCGGGACGAGTTCAACAGCTGTTTGAGGGACTATGTGGGCAGGCCCAGTCCCCTGACCCATGCACGCAGGCTCTCTGCACATCTTGGCATCGAGGTCTGGCTCAAGCGGGAAGACCTGAACCACACCGGTTCCCACAAGATCAACAACGCCATCGGTCAGATCCTCCTGGCACGGCGGATGGGAAAGCAGAGGATCATCGCCGAAACCGGGGCGGGCCAGCACGGGGTCGCCACCGCAACCGCCTGCGCGTTGTTCGGGCTGCCCTGCGCCGTGTACATGGGCACCCGGGACATCGAACGGCAGCACATGAATGTCGAGCGTATGCGGCTCCTGGGGGCAGAGGTGGTTCCGGTGTCTTCAGGGAGTGCGACCCTGAAGGATGCTACCAGCGAGGCCATCCGCGACTGGGTTACCAACGTGGACACCACCTACTACCTTCTCGGCTCGGCTGTCGGGCCCCATCCCTACCCGACCCTGGTGAGAGAGTTTCAGCGCATCATCGGCGAAGAGGCCAGGATGCAGATCCTGGAAAAGACAGGCTCGCTTCCCCGTGCCGTGATCGCCTGTGTAGGAGGAGGAAGCAACGCCATCGGGATATTCTCCGGATTTATCAACGATCCGGTGGAGCTCATCGGGGTAGAGGCCTATGGCGATGCGAACGGCCGTCACAGTGCCAGCATCCACTTCGGTTCTCCGGGAGTCCTGCACGGGGCGCGCTCCTACCTGCTGCAGGACCGTGACGGCCAGGTGCTGGACACCCATTCGATTGCAGCCGGGCTCGATTATCCCGGTGTGGGGCCGGAGCACAGCTTTCTCTCGGCGACCCGCAGGGCCCGGTACGAGCTGGTGGATGACCGGCAGGCACTTGAGGCATTCAGGCTCCTGAACCGTCTGGAAGGGATCGCGCCCGCCCTTGAGAGCGCCCATGCCATCGGTTACCTGGATCAGTATGCGAAAGGCCACGCAGGTGCCGCCGTGGTTGTGAACCTCTCCGGCAGGGGCGACAAGGACCTCCACACCGTGCTCAAGGAGGGCATATGATTACCGAGGCGATTCTTACGAAAGAGAAGGCGGTTATCCCCTATGTGACCGCAGGGCTTCCGGACCTGGACACCACCGGTGAAATCCTGAAGGTGCTTGACGAGGCCGGTGCCGCAGCCATCGAGATCGGGATTCCCTTCTCCGACCCCATGGCGGATGGACCCGTGCTCCAAAAGGCCTCCTATGCTGCTCTGCAGGCGGGGTTCTCTCTGGACCGGTTGTTATCGAGACTGGAGAAGTGGAGCGGATCGGTACGGGCGCCTTTGATCATCATGTCCTATATCAATCCTATCATGAGGAGAGGCATCAAAGAAACCTTTAGCATACTCAGGGAGAAGGGCGTCCAGGGCCTCATCCTCCCGGACATGCCGCTGGATGGGTATGAGCTTTTCACAATGTGCAGGGATTCAGGCCTCGACCTCATCAGGCTCGTGGCTCCGACTACCCCTCTGGAAAGGCAGAAAGAGGTCGTATCGCAGTGCAGCGGCTTCGTGTATGCGGTTACGGTCAAGGGGGTGACCGGCGCACGTTCGAGCCTCCCCGCCGAGATCCGCCGGCAGGTTTCGGATATAAAATCTTTCACGGATTTGCCTGTATGCGCGGGGTTTGGGGTATCCAATGCCGATCAGGTGAAAGACATGCTCACCTTTGCAGACGGCGTCATCGTGGGGAGTTGGCTCATGGGAAGGATTATGGAGGCGGAGAAACCGGTTATGGCCGCCCGGCAGATGTTTGTCGAGCTGATGGGTTCAAAGCGAATCTGATTCCACGATCCCCGAAGGCCTTCAACAGACCGTAGGAGGCTATCGCCGTATAGACTGGAACGATGGGGACCCGCTGTCTGCCTTCACCGAGGGGACCGGGGAGGAAGGTGAAGTAGAGCATTGTCAGAAGGAAAAGGGCAATAATAAACCATTCTCTCTGCTGTGCCAGCTTGATGAAGCCAATAATCGTGAAGAAATAGACAAACCCTGAAAGGGCGAAGATGTACATGCCAATAGCGATTTCTGGAACGGGCTTGTAACGGAAGTACGAAACCACCTTGTCTTTAAATGAGCTCGTCGTGAGAAACCCGTCAGGGAAGCCATATTTTTCAATACCGAGGAGCGTGCATATGCGGCGGGATTCTGGGGAGAGATAAAAATTTATCATGCCTCGAAGATGGAGAAAGGAGTAAGTTCGCCAATTCTGCATGATATAATTCTTTCCGTACTCAAACTGGGCATTCGATATCTTGTACGGATCACTGGGCATAGATTCCCAGGGAGTTGAACCTGCCGCATGGAATACTTCTTTTTGTGCCTCAGGGAACGGCTTTTTCTCAAGGTAAGATTTTACGCAGGCAGCATAATTCAATACGCCGAATCCTTTTTCAGAGCAGAGTGCGACTGAATCGTACTATACATACGTCCTGACCATCCATGGTGACGTCATGAGGAAGATACCCAACAAGAGCATGCCGCAGGATTTAAGATAATTTGGCCTGAGCAGCAGTACGAACATGAGGAGAAAGGGATAATACTGGGGCACCGGACGTACGAAAATGGATAATCCGAATATGATACCGGAAAGAAAATACCTGCTCTTCACCAAGAGCGTGAATGCTGAAAGGAAAAGAAACGTAAATAGGGTTTCGGGCAAGAGTGTAAACGTATAATACCAGGAAAGCGGCTCTATGGAATACAGGCAGGCACCGATGAGAGCAGCCTTTTTCGAGAAAAGAGCCTTTATTAAATAATATAAAACAAAGATTGTAAGTATATGAAGCAGAATCTGAACAGCCAGCACTGCTCCGGGGTTTACACCGAATATCCAGTAGATGAAGGCTATAAACGATGGATAGCCCGGCATCCGAAGCGTGCCGTGAAA
>Ga0209407_1000282_pt1 | contig 71209 bp, 45 predicted proteins | sample AD_JPNHG3_MetaG_FD_184410 | JGI IMG/M metagenome (GOLD analysis project Ga0209407, IMG submission 184410) | Active sludge microbial communities of municipal wastewater-treating anaerobic digesters from Japan - AD_JPNHG3_MetaG (SPAdes) (version 2) | ecosystem: Engineered > Bioreactor > Anaerobic...
TCGACCAATGGAGCTAAATCCCCGGCTAGCTCACCCTCATGCACCAGCAACCCATTCTCTTCGATAAGATCAGCTTTGGGGGAACGCATACGCAGGAAAATCCCGTCGGCAAGAACTTCCAGATCCAGCAAATCGCCCGCGAATAGACGAAAATGCCGTCTAACTTGTTGCGGCAGAACCAAACGCCCGGCTTTGTCTATGGATACGGCCTTTTTCATGGTATTATCAGTACCAAATGGCAGAGCAGATGTCAATTCCATCCGCAAATTTTTCTTTTGGGGTTTTCTCATTCACGAAACACGAATGTGACGCCGATTCCGATAGCGATCCCGATTCCGATACCGATGCTCCGCAAGTCAGGCGGAAAATTTTGGAGTGCGGCGGCAAGCGGTATTCCGTGCGACGCCGCTTTTAGAGCAGGGTGACAATACGGTTCGAGACGTTGTTGCCATCATCATGTCTTCCCGTCAAAGAAGAACACCATCTTGTCCTTTGGTCTTACGAAAATGATCTTTGCCGCGGATGGTATGACGCCGTGGCAGTAAATGCTCCAAGGGTAGACATAGATTTCGTCGGATCGCAACTCGGCCTCGGTCGGGAACCAATCGATCTCATGCAACCACCCACCAACGAAAGAAACGGCGTCATCAAGAACCTTGGGCAATTGGTCGCCGCGATACCACCGCTGCCTGAACTTGTCGGAGTTTGTAGTGAGTTCTTCGATAGTCACATCTGTGATCTTGATTGCGTAGGCGTCAAGATGGTCGCCCGTAAACAACGACCGAGCTGAGACGTGACTGTGAAGCACCTTCTCGATCCGGTTGTCGCCAAGGTTGCACCAGTTCAGCACAAATCGTACGTCTTGCGGCGAAGCCTTGTCTATCTTGGTTCGATTCCCTACCCCAATTCCGTATGCGATCATGCCGACGATTGCGACAGTGCCGATTAGGGACAGGCCACCCCACACCAGGAGGATCCACTTTCCGATCTTCAGTATTCGTTTCATTTGTTTTTGATCTTTACCATGGACATGATTTCTCTCTTTTTTGTTTCTTAACGGATTCTGACTAAAGTTGTCTTTCCATAGCCCCTATGTCCAGATTCGTTTCGACTTTGCCGAGTTCCGCCCCCTATCGCAGGTTAGGAATACGGTGCAGGCGCTGATTCGACGCTTCATTTTGTCGGAGTCTTCATGAGTTCCGAATCTGAGCCGACTTGGCGGAATGCCTTTGTAAGGATATCCGTCAGCACGCGGTAGCCCTTTGGTCGAACCCCATCAGCCCAGAACTCGTTGCTGTACGTGAAGCCGTCGCTTCGCTTCTTCTGAACGACCTTAATGGCACCAGGCACCTCTTCGTATATCTGGTGAAAGTCCCAGTTGTTGTCTGTACCAGGCACAACAACATCTGGCAAATGGCGCAGTACGGCTTCCGGCAGATTCGCATTCAGGTGGGGACAGTGACGGCATCGATGAAGATTGGTCGCCAACTCGTGTCTGATTCTCTCCTTGTCGAACCGCCACTGTACTTTGGAGCCGACAAATCCCGACTTTTCCCACTTCCCGTAGCAGAACCAGCCAGCCCACTCCGTCCAATCCATACGGGCTTGCTTGCATCCCCAAGGGTTTAGTCGGTTCTCATCCTTACCGAAACAATACTCGGCGGGGCGATAAGCTGTTGCCCTTTGGGATGCGCACCAAATGAACCCAAACACTTCGTCCCACTGTTGCTCCTTCCCGTCGATGTACAGAACGCGATTTCTGATTCCTGACAGTTCGCTTACAAGGGGCAAGACATCAGCAAGAGTTCCCGACGGGAATGCTGCGAGGTACCATGTCTTCTTGTTTTTCTGACATGTCTGGTAGCTCGGCGTTGACTTGGCTAATTCAAGGGCCTTTGGAAAGGATGCCGCAGTCGATTCCGCAAATTCCACGGCAACACCATTCTTCGGAATGTCGAACTTGACTTGGACATCTTGTCCCTGCGAGTCGAGACCGGCTCCGCACTTCATACAAAAGCGAGCGTCCGGTGTGTTTTCCGCTGCGCACATCGGACAGAGCTTTCCGGTTTGCTTCAGTGATGCAACGACTTCTGTAAGGAGCCTGTCGAGTTGTTCTTGGTGGATACCGATTTTACGGCAATAATCGGTTATCAATTTTACTTCTGCCTCATCGAGGTCGCTATCCGCACAGGCGACCCTGAGGATCAGTTCAAGATTCTTCACTTGGTCGGCAAACGTCCCGACGGGCGTCAGAGCGTGATCTCCACTCTCGGCAAGTCGGACAGCAGCGGAGAAGTCGCTTTTCTTGAATCCGTATTCCTTGCGAATGGCTTCGAGTTGTCCGAGTTCCGCAGCTGACAATGTACCATCTGCACGAGCAACAAGGGCGATGTTCGCTAAGAATGGAACCGGTTCACTGATCATCTTGTTTCATCCTCCTTCCAACGTGTTCTGTCCAAGGTTGTCGTTCCGCAACACCATGTCCAGATTCCATCGCGCCTTGTATAGGAAATCGCTTGGCAAATCAAGAAAATTTGGCTTGCCATGCCGTTCACGCGTTCATAGCGTCAGCGGTTCACGTACACGTTAACGAAACACGAAGGGGACACCGATCCCGATAGCGATCCCGATTCCGATACCGATGCTCCGCAAGTCAGGCGAAAAGATTTGGAGTGCGGCGGCAAGAACCGCGCTGTGCGCGGGTCGCGGCACCGCTTTCCCTCCGCGCACAGCGCGGAAGGCGGCTCGTGGGGACACTCGCCCTCCAAAAAACTCTGCGTTTATCTGCGTATGAACCGCTAAGACGCCGAGAACGCTAAGGGGCCAGAGGGATAAACCACGAAACAAACGAAAAACCGTGCTGTGCCTTTTCGCGTATTTGGTGTGTTTCGTGGTTAAACCAACCGCAGCGGCGTTGACGACATAAACTGAAAATCGTATCATAGAGATGTATTTGGGGCTGAATGATACAAACCGACGCTTGGTTTTATTGTATGCAAACGAGGGTGACCATGAACGTGGACAGCAGTGAGCGTAGACCAGCGCACAGCCATTGTGCGGCACAGTCCCGCGCGAGGGAACTGGAACGACTGCGCAGTTTGTCTGTCGAAGAGAGGATCCGCTCAGCGTTGACGATGAACCGACGGTTTGCGTGGATTCGTCCAGTTATTTCGGAGCGCAACTCGTGAATGATGCCGATGCGATCCTGAATGCCGCCGAGGATGTTGTCTCCATCCTGCAAACTCACCGTGTGGATGCCGTAGTCATCGGCGCGGTTGCACTAGCAGCCTTCCACTATGTTCGTTATACAGAGGACATTGACCTAGGTGTTAATGCTAATCTCTCTACGTTACGGGGCGTCGCCGACTCGTTGCGCCGTGCTGGCTATACGGTGGATCTTCGCGAACCCGACATAACTGACCCGTTAGGCGGGGGGGTGTAACATATTGTCTGTAAATTCATTTAAAGGGCCTGTGGTCCCCCTTCGGGAACCGCTGGCTTGAAAAAAGGCGGGCCACGGCTATCCTTCTTCTTTTTTGTGCCACAAAAACAAAGAAAGGAATGACAAGCCATGACCCACGAAGAGAAAGGTACCGCTATGGAGGCGGTTTTGCAACCGATATTTGAGCGGGGCTTCGACGGGCTCGGGGAGGCGCTCTCCTCGGTCTTGAACTTCGCCATGCTGGTCGAGCGCGAGAACGCGCTCGGCGCGGCGCCCTACGAGCGCTCCCCGGACCGCGCCGGGCACGCGAACGGGTTCAAGCCGCGGACGCTCAAGACGCGCGTCGGCGAGCTTTCGCTCCGGGTGCCCCAGGTGCGCGGGGCGGAGAGGGCGTTCTACCCCTCGGTCCTGGAGCGGGGCCAGCGCCACGAGCGGGCGCTGGTCCTGTCCCTTGCCGAGATGTACGTGCAGGGCATTGCGACGCGGCGGGTGACGGAGGTCCTGGAGACCATGTGCGGGTGCCCGGTCTCTTCGGAGCAGGTTTCGCGCGCGGCGGCGCTGCTGGACGAGGAACTGGAGAAGTGGCGGAACCGCCCGATCGGCCGCGTCGTGGCCCTCGTCCTGGACGCTTTTTACGAAAAGGTCCGTCTGGACGGCTCGGTCGTCAGCTGCGCCGTTCTGGTCGCCAGCGGCATATTCGGGGACGGGCGCAGGGCCGTGCTGGGCGTGAGCGTGTCGGTGAGCGAGCACGAGGTCCACTGGCGGGCGTTTCTGCAGAGCCTCAGGGACAGGGGCATGCACGGGGTGCTGTTCGTCGTCAGCGACGACCACGAGGGTCTGAAAAAGGGCATGGCCGCAGTCCTCCCCGGGGTCGTCTGGCAGCGCTGCCAGTGCCACCTCCAGCGCAACGCGCAGGCCCGCGTCACCAAGCAGGACCTGAAGCCGCAGGTGGCCGCCGACATCCGCGCCGTCTTCAACGCGCCGTCGCTCGAAGAGGCAAAAAGGCTTCTCGCGGCGGCCGTCGGGAAGTACGCGAAAACCCAGCCCAGGCTGGCCGCGTGGATGGAGGACAACATCCCGGAGGGCTTCGCCGTGTTCAGGCTCCCCGAGCCGATGCGCCGCAGGCTGCGGACCAGCAACATGGCGGAGAACCTCAACCGGCAGGTGCGCCGAAGAACACGCACCGCGGGGCTCTTCCCCAACGAGGCCTCGCTGCTCAGGCTCGTGTCAGCCGTGCTGTCGGAGACCAGCGAGGAATGGGAGACCGGGAGAATCTATCTCAACATGGAGGGCATGCCGGCATGACCCGCCTGACGAATTTACAGACAAAACCCTTGCGCTGCCAACTCCACCAATGGAAGCGAACTCGTCTCGCACGATTTCACCTGTGTTCCCGTAAACGCATCAAGCACCTCGATGTACTTGCCCGACGGCATGCCGAAGAAATACTGCCTGTCCTGCAGCGCACCGTCCTTCATCACCTTCATTTCATTGTCGTTTTTCATACGCCATCATGTTTTGCAAATGGCGTGCCAACATAAAAAACGGCTAAAATACTCGCTTTGGAGGGGTCTAACTGTTCAAAAATTGACTATGTGGTTAATTTTTGTTCAGCATCGCGGGAGTTTTCAAGTTTCAACAACATCATTGTGCGGAGTTGAACGTTAGTCGTCCTTGATATCGGCAGTCGCAGTCCACAGCCGTTGCTGAGCGCGTGGTACGCTATTGCGAATCACGCGCTCAGAAATTTATCGAGTGGAAACGAACTTAAACGTTGCCGACGAGGGACAAGATAGACTGTATGTTTAATAGTCACAATAGGCGTACTCACCATTTGGTTTAGTAAACGCCAAAGCAATGTCTTCTGCAATATCTGGTCTTTTTTGCAGATATTGGAAGTGCTTCCAAACGCTGGCAATCATCTTATAGGAACCGCGACCGGCAGAATATTCTGTGCCATAGCTTGTCGTATATCCCGCATCGTTGAGGATGCGACAAAGCATGCGAACTGAAATACACGCATCTTGTTTTCTTAAGGCGGAAGCCACCATAGCAACGGCATCCTTGGTTGAGACGGCGTTCTTTTTCAGTTGTCCAACCAAATTTTTCAAAAACGTCTCAACTTCCATATCGATGTCCGAAAATTGTTTCAACGGTACAAACAAGTCATGCTCTTTTAATCCTTCTCGAACTATGGACGCATAAAAATCAGCCCCTTTGTTGAATCGCATGTTGTTGGGGTGTGGCATGTGGAAAATAAGCGCATCCTCTGTTTTATACAAGTCAACTTGCTCTTTGCTCCACAGCATTTTTTTTGCAGTATTTCTCAAGTAATTGCGCCCCACTCTCTTCCCGCACGTCATAATAACAACCTGAGGATTGAACAAAATCCTGATATGCTGGAAATCATCAAAATCAATGCTCGCTTTCTTTACAGCATTCCAAACGTCGAAACAGACCACATTGGCGTTGCAATTCTTCCATCGTTCAATCGACGTTGCGTTCCCCCAGACGAAATCGCTTAACAGGTTAGCATGCTTTTTTTGCTTAAGAACCTCCCAGTTCTTCACATTGTAAAGCGCTCCCAGAAAATACATTACAAATCCCCAGAATGTATATCTGTGTCCAGACGTCCAATTGACATAATCAAGATTCTGAAACTCAGAAACGCTTAAAACATCATCCCAGTCTCCATTCTCTATTTGACGCAAAAAATTATAAGTGTCACCCCATCCGTAGGTCTCCAGTCCAACGAAGGCCATTTTCACCAAGGAACGCTCATAATTCTTGCCCCATTGCGGCAGAAACAACTGGGGAATGGTCTTATATGCCTCCAGCGGGAACGAAGAACGCAATTCCTTTGCGTATTTCTCAACCAAAGGCCGATAATAATCATCGTATTTCTCTTTCAATTTCATGACTGTTTCCGACTTTCTTGTTGTAGACATTACAGTACCGAAAAACCAGAACACGCTGGTTGCTGGCTGACTGGTGCTTACTCACCGAACTCTAATTTCTTCCCCAATACCGTTTACCCAAATACTCGTAGATCGCCGTGTCTTTTGATTGCTTGCTCCAAAATTGATCCGGAGAGATGACTACATACTTTTCGGGATATTTTAGACAGTTTTTCCAAGTGTCTACCATTCCCTTGTTGCTACAGGGATAAGATTTGTCGAGCAGTTCCACATTATCTTCAGGGACAACGTTTAAGTGCAGGTAATCATCCGCCTCAAATCCCTCAGGTTGATGCTTTAACAACTGCTCTGCCCAAAGTGTTTGGCGCATGAGCTGATAAAAAGGCTCAAACCAGCAACATGACAGCGTATGCTTATTCAAATATCGGCTACTTTTGATTAAATCAAGATAGTGCGCTTTTCGTTCGTCACCTTTGATTCCTGTCGATTTATCCTCGTTTTTATATTCTTCAACATATTTCCATTCGATTGGAATTAAGAATCTTCGACCGTCACGGTGTCGGGCGCATATCAGTGCATCCACAGAGGTGCAGTTACTGCCTCTCGTGTTTTTGCGTTCGTTTAGAAAGTTCTCCTTGCCACCTACCGCCTCAAATTGAATATACCCTTCGAGATTCTCCGGGATGGAAAAAACATCCACAAAATCGTTCGATACGGATTTTAACAGCTTCAAAACTGCGTCTTTTTCATTTCTGATTGCAAACAGATGATTTAGACACGATATCTGCGACGACAGAATATGACCGGTGGGATGCTTGCCGCCCCACCAAGCAATGCTATTTTGCTTAAAGTATTCGAGGACTTCATCTCTGATGCCGGGATACAGGTTAAATCGTCCGTTTTGAAGAACAAAAGGGTATAGCTTTCCTTTGAACTTTCCGTTCCCTGTATCACCGTCAAAAAACCCCCTTTGAATTAACTCTTCGCCTCGTTTTTGCTCTTGGTCTCTGAATGTCATTTTCTATTCCTTGTGCTTTGGCTCACCGTCAACGGGACGGCGAGCCTGTTCTTGTTAAGAGCCGAGGAAACATTCCCCAGCCTTGGAACGCCTCGAATGTAACACTCGGGTGGCGGATTGTCGAGCATGCGGGTGTACGAGTACGGCGGGACGTCTCGGACCGCCGAAAAAGAGCCGGATGGAGGGCACGTATGGGGCGGTCCGAGACGTCCCGCCCTACTCTCATTCGTCAGACTTGCGGAACAAAATCATGGCACGTTACAAATACTTCCTGACGGTGTTTCGCGACACTTTTAGTGCGGCGGCGGTCTTTGTGATGTTCTGTTCGTACTTGTCGAATACGCGCCGGACGTGGCGCCGGATTGCCGCATCGAGTTCGTCGGGCACGGTCGCGAATTCGTTTGCGGGGGTGTTATCCATAAGCCCGTCATTCATCTCCTTGTGTTCATTCATGAGCGCGGTGAAGTCGGTCTCGCCCAGTACGGTGGCGCGATCCATGAGATTCAGAAGTTCACGCACGTTGCCGGGGTAGTCGTACTCCATCAGCGCGGCGATCTGCGCATCGGAGAGGTGCGCCTTGTGGTGCTGGAGCCACCAGCCGTCGGCGATGTCGCGGATGTCCTCCCTGTGTTCGCGCAGGGGCGGAATCCGGATCTGCACGACGTTGAGCCGCTGGTAGAGGTCTTCGCGAAACTTGCCCTCGCGGACGCGCTGCGGCAGATTCCGGTTCATCGCCGTGATGAGCCGTACATCGACGGCGATTTCTTCACTTCCGCCCACGCGGAGGAAGCGTCCGCCTTCAAGGACGCGTAAAAGCAGTCCTTGCGCTTCGAACGGCATCTCACCGATCTCGTCAAGGAAGAGTGTGCCGCCGTTCGCCAGTTCGAAGAGTCCGAGCTTCTGTTTGTCCGCTCCCGTGAATGCGCCGCGCTCGTGACCGAAGAAACGGCTCTCCAGCAAATCCGGCGTCACGCTCGCGCAGTTGAAGGCGTAGAAGGCCTCGTTGCGCCGCTCGGACTTGTTGTGAATTTGCAAAGCGACCGTTTCCTTGCCTGTGCCGCTCTCGCCAAGGATCAACACACGGGCATCGGGAAACGCGGCGATGCGGTCTATACGCTTTTGAAGGGTACGCATCTTTTCGCTCTTCCCGATAAGTTCACGCCCGCCGTAGCGGCGATAGTGTGCAATCAGTCGCTTGCTCTCGACATCCCACGCCTCTTCCCGGACGCCATCGGCCAGATAGCGGATCGCCTTCGGGTACGACTGCTCATCCTGATAGTTGCGGAAGGCGTACATGGCGGCATCGATGAGTTCATGCCACGCTCGGACTTCTGCCGTCGTCTTCTTGCCTTCTGCGGCGTAGGAGATGTACGGCTCTACGTCCACGCCGTAGAACCGCCCCACGGCGGCGAGGAGCGTACCGTCTGGATACAGTTCCGCTCGCAAGAGCGGCGCGAGTGAGGCCCGTTGTGCGGGTGTAAAGTCGACCGCGCTGATCCACGTCACTTCAATACCGCGCTTCTTCAGCGATTTCAACGCTGCTGCAAGGCGCGGTTCATCGGCGCTTAGACTGATGCCGACCAGTACGATGTGCTTCGCCTTGCCCGTGTAGGATTCAAGAAACTCGGGGAGCCGTCTCCGGCTCATGCCCAGAACGTCGGCATTTCCGCCCGTTGCCTTGAGCGCAATAGCGGCTGCCACGGGGTATTCCTTCCATCCCCAACCTGTTAATACGAGTGTCTTCATCATGCTGCCTTCGCGTTAATGGTGTACTGTATCATATTTAGCGAAGAGGCGGGGGACAAGGAGATTGGTTTCTAGCCATCGTGATCGCTATCGAAATCGGTATCGGGATCGCAGTATTGTGCCCTTTTTCGTGTGTTTGGTGTGGTTCGTGGTAAAACAAATGGCGGCGGCGTTGACGGCATAAACCGGAAACCGTATCATGGTGATGTATTTGGGGTTGAGTGACGCACAACCGATGCCTTGGTTTTTGTTGGATGTAAACGGGAGTGACGATGAACGTGAACAGTACACGCAGGCCGGCGTACAGTCGTTGCGCAGCACGGTCCCGCCAGAAGGAAGTGGAACGGCTGCGGCGTTTGTCTGTCGAAGAGCGGATTCGCTTAGCGCTGACGATGGACCGGCGGTTTGCGTGGATGAGCCCGGTTGTTTCGGAGAAAAACCGTGAATGACGCCGATGCGATCCTGAATGCCGCCGAGGATATTGTTTCCATCCTGCAAACTCACCGTGTGGAGGCCGTCGTCATCGGCGCGGTCGCGTTGGCAGCCTTCCACTACGTTCGCTATACAGAAGACGTTGACCTGGGGGTTAATGCCGATCTCCCTACGTTGCGGGCCGTTGCCGACTCGCTGCGCTGCGCCGGTTATACGGTGGATCTTCGCGAACCCGATATAACCGACCCGTTGGGCGGCGTGATCGACGTGAGTGGCCCCTTCGGCCTCATTCAGGTAGTCAGTTTCGCAGGCCGGTTTCCTGCAGTCGTTGACGATGCGGTGCGCCTGTCTAACGTGGTGGTCAGGGCGGGCAGCCCGCTCAGACTCGTTCCATTTGCTCAACTCATCGCGTTGAAGCTCTATGCCGGAGGGCACAAATCCAAGGCGGACATCGTTGAGTTGCTGGTACGTAACCCTGAATGCGACTTGAACGAGGTGCGCCGAACCTGCACCAGCTATCGGTTGACTGGACTCGACGAGTTGATCGTGGAATCCGGAATAGAGTATTGAAGCGTTGTTGGCCACGTCCAAATCGGGTATAGTATCCTCCCATGATTCGGACGGGAATAGGATACGACTCGCATCGGCTGGCCGAAGGGCGTCGTCTGGTTATCGGAGGGGTCGAGATTCCGCATACGTGCGGGCTGCTCGGGCACTCTGATGCTGACGTGCTGGTCCATGCGCTGTGCGATGCCTTGCTCGGTGCGGTCGCTGACGGCGATATAGGCACTCACTTCCCCGACCGCGATCCGCAGTGGAAAGATGCCGACAGCACGGTGTTGCTGCGTCAGGTAACGGAGCGTTTAACGCAGGCGGGGTGGCGCATTCTGAATACGGATGCCACGGTCGTGACTGAAGCGCCGCGCCTGGCACCCTACATCCCTTCGATGCGGACGCGACTGGCCGAGGTGATGGGGCTTGATCCGTCGCGCGTGTCGGTCAAAGCCAAGAGCAACGAGGGCATGGATGCCGTCGGCCGCCGCGAGGGTATCGCCGCCATGGCGGTTGCGACGGTCTGCCGTGTCTCTGCCGCCAACCTTTCACTTTCAGGAGACCCATGACTATGCACATTTACAACAGCCTGTCGCGCACCAAGGAGGAGTTGCGACCGATCGAGCCCGGCCATGTGAAGTTTTACACATGCGGGCCGACCGTCTACAACTTCGCGCACATCGGCAATTTCCGCGCCTATACCTTTGAGGATATCCTGCGGCGCGTCATCCTTTACAACGGTCTGCGGGTGACGCAGGTGATGAATCTGACGGATATCGATGACAAGACGATCCGTGGCGCACAGGAGACAGGCGTACCGCTGAAAAGCTTCACCAAGCCCTATATTGATGCGTTTTTCGATGACCTCAAGGCGCTGAACATTCAGCCTGCCGAGCATTATCCGGCGGCGACTGACCACATTCCCGAAATGATCGCGCTGATCGCCAAGCTCTTCGAGCGCGGGTTAGCCTACACCTCGGAAGACGGCTCGGTCTACTTCAGTGTGGACAAGCTGCCGGGCTACGGCAAGCTGGCGCGTCTCGACCGCCAAAATCTGCGGGCCGGCGCGCGTGTGGCGCAGGATGAGTATGAGAAGGAGAGCTACGGCGACTTTGCGCTGTGGAAGGCCTGGGACGAGGGCGATGGCGATGTGGCATGGGATTCGCCGTGGGGTAGGGGGCGGCCGGGCTGGCACCTGGAGTGCTCGGCGATGTCCATGCACTATCTGGGCGAAACCTTCGACCTGCACACCGGCGGCATCGACAATCTCTTCCCGCATCACGAGAACGAGATCGCGCAGTCTGAAGGTGCGACCGGCAAGCCGTTTGTGACCTACTGGATGCACTGCGCGCATCTGCGCGTCAACGGCGAGAAGATGTCAAAATCGCTCGGCAACTTTTTCACATTGCGCGACTTGTTCGAAAAAGGCTGGAGCGGGCGTGAGATCCGCATGGTGTTGATCAACGGCCACTACCGTCAGCCGCTTAACTTTACCTTTGACGCGCTGGAGGCGGCGCGTACCGCGCTGGCCCGTATCGACGAGTGTGTGGGCGCGCTTGAGGAGTGCGCGGGCGGCGCCGCGCCTGCCGACAGCGTGCCGGCTTGGGCGGCCGAGGCGCGCGATGCGTTCACGGCGGCGGTCAACGACGACCTCAACATCCCGGAGGCGTTTGCCGCACTGTTCGCGTTGGTGCGCGGCAGCAACAGCGCTCTGCGTGACAGCAAGCTGAGTGCCGCCGATGCGGCGACATTGCTGGCGCTTTTCGACCGCATGGACAGCGTGCTGGGCGTGATCCGGTTCGGACGGGCAGCACGTACGGATGCGGTGCCCGCCGAGATCACGGCGTTGGTCGAGGCGCGCGCGGCGGCGCGTGCCGCCAAAGAGTGGGCGGAGTCCGACCGTCTGCGTGACGAGCTGGCCGCCAAGGGGTGGGAGGTCCGCGATTCCAAAGAGGGCCAGAAACTAAAGAAGCTGTAACATGAATCGTGGCGTTTTCATTACCTTCGAGGGACCAGAGGCCAGCGGCAAGAGCACGCACATCCGGTTGCTGGCCGAGCGGTTGCGCGAGCGCGGCATGACGGTGACGTTGACGCGCGAGCCGGGCGGCACGCCGCTGTGTGAAGCGATCCGGCGGTTGTTGCAACACGACGGCTCGGGTGAAGCGCCGGTGCCGCAGGCGGAAGTTTTGTTGTTCCTCGCCAGCCGGGCGCAGCATGTCGCGCGCGTGATTGAGCCTGCTTTGGCGCGCGGCGAGTGGGTGCTGTGCGACCGTTTCAGCGACTCCACGCTGGCGTATCAGGGATACGGGCGCGGGTTTGATCTGGCGCAGCTCCGCGCAATCGATGCGTTTGCCACCCGCGAGCGGACGCCTGATTTGACCGTGCTGTTGGATGTGACGCCGGAGACAAGCCGTCAGCGCCTGCGCACGCGGCAGGTGGAAAACGCAGCGGCGCCGGATCGCATCGAGCGCGAGGCGGATGCCTTTCATGCACGGCTGCGCGCCGGTTTTCTGGAACTGGCGGCAACGGAGCCTGAGCGTTTTGTGGTTTTGACGACGGAGCGCAAGCCCGACGAGGTTGCGGCAGAGATTCTGGCGGCGGTTGATCGTCGGTTTTTCGAGAATGGCGCTGGTAAAAACCCTTGTGGCATGGGCGTCCCGCCCATGAAACACGGGCAAGATGCCCGTGCCACACCTGCAAGCAAGGGAGCGGAAGATGCCGAATGATGACACCTTCAAGATGGTGAAGCGTGCGCTGGATGCGGGACGTCCGGCCAACGCCTACCTGATTGTGGGGCCGGTGCGCGGGATTGCCATGGACCTGGCGGTGCGCATTCTGCAGGCGTTGTTTTGTCAATCTGAAGAGAGGCCGTGCGGGACTTGCGACGGATGCAGGCGGGTCGTCGAGCGGAGCGAGCCGGACATCCACTGGATTTTTCCGGAGAAAAAATCGCGCGTCATCAGCGCGGATCAAATTCGTGAAGATTTGATTAACGAGATCACGCAGACCGCATTCAGCGGCGGCTGGAAAGCCGGCGTGCTGGTCGGCGTGGACCGCTTGAATGAGGCCTCGGCAAACGTCTTCCTGAAGACACTTGAGGAGCCGCCACAGCGGACGCTGTTCTTGCTGTTGACCGACGCACCGCAGCAGTTGTTGCCGACGATCGTGTCGCGTTGTCAGCGTGTTGACCTGAACGCGGTGCGCGAGCTGGACGAACCGTGGCGCGGCCGGGTGATCGAGACGTTGGCGAGCCCGTTACTGAGGTCTCCGATTGAGAGACAGGCGATGGCCGGTATGCTCTTCGCGATTCTGACGGAGATGGAGGAGAAGGCTGAGCAGTTGGTGAAGGAGGAAGACGCGGCGAGTGTGGTGGCGGAAGAGGAGGATCGCGACGTGTTCGAAGCGCGCGTCAAAGCTCGCTACCGAGAGATGCGGACCGACTTTTTGCTGACAATGATGCGCTGGTTCCGGGACTTGCTCCTCATCAAGTCGGGCGGTGCCGACGAACTGGTCTACAATCCGTCGCAACTCGCGGTGCTCAAGGAGCGCGGCGCACGCCTGACTTTGACGCAGGCGCTCTATAATGTGACGGCGGTCGAAGAGTTGGCGCGACAGATGGAACGCAATCTCTCCGAAGAGAACGTGCTGGCCTACGCGCTGGATCGCATCAATCATGGGGTGGCCTAATGGAGGGGCGATGGTAGCGGTCGCACGTGTACGGATGCCTGAAAACGGCGTTTTTCAATGCCGTGTGCCGCCGGCGTTGACGTTGCTGCCCGGCGACCGCTGTCTGGTTGAATTGGATTACGGGCTGGATATCGGGACGGTTCTGTATCTGTACGGGGTAAGCGAAGGGGTAGGGGAGGAGGATAGGACCCCAGCCTACCGTGTGGTGCGGAAGTGTGCAGAGAAAGAGCAGGCGCGTGAGGCCGAGCAGGCGGTGCGCGCGGAGAAAGCCAAACAGGCTTTCATGCTGTCGGCGCGTCACGAGAAAGGCCATGTCAAAGTGTTGCACGCGCGTTTTTCTTACGACGGCGATCGTTTCTTTGTCCGTTACACAGCGCAGATGCCCGTGGACTTGCGGCGATTTGTTGGGCAGGTTCAACGGGATTTCAAAACACAGGTGGATCTCTGGCAGGTGGGGGTGCGCGACGAGGCGGCCCTTATCGGTTGCTTGGGGTCGTGTGGACGCGCGGTATGCTGCAGTACATGGCAGCGCCAGTTTCAGTCGGTCAATGTGCGGATGGCCAAAACGCAGGAGATGTCGTTGAACCCTGGGTCGATCAACGGGACATGTGGGCGTCTGAAATGCTGTCTGCGCTTTGAGTATGAGCAATACCGCGTGGCGAGTGAGTCGTTGCCGGATCATGGCAGCCTGGTGCGTTGTGAGGAGCATGAGGAAACCGAGGGCGTAGTGATAGGACGCGATGTGATGCGCGGACGAATCACCGTACGTACGACGGATGGACGCTATCTCACCGTGGCGGCCGACCGTGTGACCGTGAAAGACAGAGCGGTACGCAATGAACGCACGAAAGAGGAGGACGAACATGAAGATCCTGCTGATGAATGGGCCTAATCTGAAGCTGCTCGGTACGCGCGAGCCATCCATTTATGGTCACGAGACACTGGAGCAGATCGTGGCGCGCGTGAAGGCGGCCGCAGCGGCGAAGGGCGTGACGCTCGACGCCGTGCAGAGCGATATCGAGGGCGAACTTGTGTCGGCGATCGGCAAGGCGCGCGGCGTGTACGATGGGATTTTGATCAACCCGGCGGCTTACACGCACACCAGTGTGGCGGTGCGCGATGCGATCGCGGCCAGTGGTTTGCCTACGGTTGAGGTGCATCTTTCAAACACGCATAGACGCGAAGGGTTCCGGCATAACAGTCTGACGGCCCCGGTCTGCGCGGGTCAGGTAATGGGTTTCGGCGGCGCGGGCTATCTGCTTGCGCTGGACGGGTTGCTGCATGTTTTAAACGCACGCTAGTGCCTAAAAGTTGTTTCTCACACGAAGCCACGAAGGTCACGAAGGGGAATGGAATGGTTGTCAGGAAAAAAACCTTTGTGTCCTTTGTGCCTTTGTGTGAGATTGAATTGGGTTGCGGGCTTCGCCCGCATTAGGAGGAGACGTATCATGAGCAAGGAAAAGGCTTCGGTAAAACTGTGGATCGTAGGTTCGATCGGAATTGACGACATTAAAACCCGCAATGCCGACCGAAAAAATCTGCTGGGCGGCTCGGTGCCTTACAGCACGGTGGCGGCTTCCTTCTTCACGAAGACAGGCGCGGTAGGGGTGGTGGGGTCCGATTTCCCGGCCGCGTTTGATCGCCGCTGGCAGGGGTTCGGCATCGACCTCACCGGTGTGCAGCGTCAGGCGGGTAACACCTTCCGCTGGGCGTGTGAGTACGATGACAACATGATCGAGCGGACTACGTTGAAGACCGAACTGGGGGTCTTTGCATCGTTCATGCCTGAACTGCCGGCGGCTTACCGTGCAGCGCCGTTCGTGCTGCTGGGCAACATCCAGCCCGAGCTGCAGATGCATGTGCTAAAACAGGCGGATGGGGCGAAGTTTGTAGCGCTGGACACGATGAACTTATGGATCGAGACCACACGTCCGGCCTTGCTGAAGGTGATCCGGCGTGTGAATCTGCTCACGGTGAACGATGGCGAGGCGCGCCAACTAACCGGCAAGTGGAATCTGAGAGAATGCGCCGAAGCGATCCTCAAGATGGGACCGAGTTATGCGGTGATCAAAAAGGGCGAGCATGGTGCTCTGCTGTTTTCAAAGGACAGCGTGTTCATTGTGCCGGCCTATCCGGTGCGCAAGCTGGTGGACCCGACCGGCGCGGGAGATTCCTATGCGGGCACCTTCATGGGGTATCTGGCGCGGGCAGGACGCGTTTCGGACGGCATCTTGCGCAAGGCGCTTGTGCATGCCAGCGCGGTGGCCTCATTTGGCGTAGAGGGCTTCAGCCTCGAACGTTTCCAGAAGCTGTCGATGCCAGAGATCCAGGCACGCGTCGGCGAGCTGAGGAGCATGGTGAAGGTCTAACACATTGACATCGACAAACATCCGATTTTCAGGCAATATTAGCGGCGTATTTTCATTGGTACGTACCAGTAGTGTGGAGTGAGGATGATGGACGACGTTCACAACGATTCTCATATTTTGACAGATCCGGTAGATTCGGCGGCATGCCCGAAATGTGGGGCGATGCTGGGGGTGAAAGGGCTGCCGCCTTTCAGCGTCGTGCAGTGTCCGACATGTCAGTTTGAGTTTCAGGTTCCGGCTCGTTTCGGTGCTTTCATGCTCTTGCAACTGTTGGGAGCGGGCGGCATGGGCGGCGTCTATCGGGCACGTGACGAGGGCCTGAACCGCGAAGTGGCGATTAAAGTCATGCTCAAGAGCCTCGGCGACGACCCGCAGTTTGTCGAGACATTCCAGCGTGAAGCCCAGGCTGCCGCGCGTTTGAACCATCGGCACATCGCCCAGATCTACTCGTTCGGCCAAGAAAAGGGACAGCCCTACATTGCGATGGAGCTGGTTTCCGGCGGCAGTTTAGACAAGATGATGGCCGAACAGGGACCGCTCGACCCGACTGTAGTGATCCATGTCGGCGCGCAAATCGCCGAAGGCCTGAGCGTGGCTGCCGATGCCGGTATGGTGCATGGTGACGTGAAGCCTGAGAACATTCTGTTCGATACCGACAAGAACGCCAAGCTGGTGGACTTCGGCCTTTCGGCCATGCAGAGCGGCCCTGGGAACGAAGTGTGGGGGACTCCATATTACATCGCCCCCGAGAAGGTACGCCGCCAAAAGAGCGATTACCGTTCCGATATCTACAGCCTTGGCGGGACGCTTTACCATGCGATCACCGGGATGCCGCCTTTTGAGGGTGTGGACGCCACGGCCGTGGTCAAGGCTCGTTTCGAAGGACCGCCCAAGCCGATGAGCGAGATCCGCGAGGGAGTGCCGAAAGAGGTAGAGGCCATCATCACACGTATGCTGGAGGTCGAGCCCCAGACGCGCTTCCCCACGTACGGTTCGTTGCTGGGCGATATGAAGCGCTATCTGTCTAAGGCCGGTCCGGTGCGGATGGAAAAAAGCAGCAAGCGGATCGTGCTCAAAGGCAAGCGCGGCGTGACCGGCAAAGTATCCGCGACCGGTATGCTTTCGACAACGGGGAGCGTAACCGGCAATGTAGACGAGTTGCCCCCGGGCATGACGCCGGTAGAAGCTATTGAAGAAGTACACGAAACGGAAGAAGAGGCCGGAAAGCGCGGCTGCCGGATGATGGGATTGATCATCGGTGGTGTTGTTGCGTTGGTGGTGGTGCTGGGCCTTATTGTGTTCGGCGTGATGAAGCACTCGGAACGCAAAAAAGCGAATGCCGAGCAGGCGCAACTTGTAGCGACCCAAGATAAGGCGAGAACGTCTATTGCCACGGCTGTAGCCAATGCCAAAAGTGTGGTCGAGAGGATACAAGGTTTCGTTCCGGAGGCCATGGGCTACCCGAAAGAAGCGGCGGATGAGGTCGTCAAGGCTTTGGGCGAGGAGGTTCGCGCATCCATGGTGCCGCCCGAGCCGGACGACAGTGTCGTCGTCGCGGCAGCCGATGGCAAACAGACGGCACCCGTTGAAGCCATCTCGCTGGATCCGGCCCAGCTTGCGGAACTTACCAAGCTGTTGCCGCCCGAGGCGGCCAGGATGCTCGAAGGACTCGAAAAATTGCCGCCCGACCAAGCGATGGCCAAGCTGGATGAGATCACTAAGGCATTGCCGACCGACCAGATGGCATCATTGACGAACAAACTGGCGACACTCATGGCAACGATGGCAGAGGGCATGGCAGCGGCACTGACGAACAGCCTGGCGACGATGGCTGAAGGCATGGCAAAGAGCATGGCGGCGACGCTAACAAACGCACCGACACAGGCTGGGCAAGGGCAACCGGCTCAGCCTGCCGCAGCAGAAGCCGGCCAAGACGATGCCCATCCCGTGATTGCCATTGTGCGCGGCATGTATGTTGATGCCTACTCGGTAAAGAGTGCTGCTGCGCTGGCCGAAAAGAAACTTCAGGAAATTGAGCAGAAGGCAAAGGAGGCCGAGAAATTCACGCAGGTCACCAAACAGGATGCGGAAGCGATTGTTACCCTCAATAACGCGCTGGTTGGATATGTCAACAGCCTCAGCTCCGAGTCCGCTTTCACTGAAGTCCCACGTAAGGTGTCGCAGCTCCGGCGGACTCTGGAAAGCGTCAAGACCGAGGTTGCGTCCTTGATCGAAATCAAACGCCGGGAAGCCATCGAGGCCGAGAAACAGAAACAGGCGGAGGCCGAAGCCGAGAAAAAACGCCAGGAAAAAGAGGCGTATGATAAAAAAGTGGCCGAGGAACGGGCGCGAGTCGTTGCAGCAGAGGAGGCAAGTGTCGAAGAACTTAAACAGTTGAAGTTCCGCGAAGTCTTTCGCGCGTTGAGAGAGCTCAAGGAGGACTTGGAAACCCCCGAGGCGCAAGATACGGCTTCCGTGGCGATTGACCGCGTCACCCGCATTAAGGATTTCCATGAATATCTGGTCTCCGCCGTGCCGGGCTTCAAATCGGCGCGTGGGTGGTCGATTGACAGTGCGGATGCCAGAAGCCTCTCGGTCGGCGGTCGGAAAATTCCTTGGGTCGATGTGTACAAAGAGCGTCTCGACATTGTCGGCGAGTTGATCAATGAGCTTGCTGCGAATCCGGAGAACACCAAAAAACTGAGCTTGCGTGAGCGGACACGCGTCATGACCAACGCCGCGCTCTGCATGAACTTTTTCTACAAGGAGTTTCCTTCGGCCAAGGAGCGCGCCAAGACGTTAGCGACCGAGGCGGCGCGCCTTTTCGATATCGATGCCGACATCATCAAGGGCTTGCTCCCGGAGTTTTTTGAATAACATGCGCTATGTAAGCACGCGCGGCGGTGGCGAACCGTTGACGTTCAAGCAAACCATACTGACGGGCCTCGCCCGTGACGGCGGTTTGTATTTGCCGGCGACGGTCCCCGATGTCCGTGATAGGCTATCAGGGTGGCGCGCACTGAGTTATCAGGATCTGGCGTTCGAGATCATTCGGCTTTTTGCCGACGACATCCCGGATGATGTGTTGCGCGATATCGTGGCGCGTAGTTATGCGATGTTCCGGCACCCTGAGATCACGCCCGTGGTCAAGGTAGGGCCGGTCCACGTGCTTGAGCTGTTTCACGGGCCGACGCTCGCCTTCAAGGATGTGGCGTTGCAATTCCTCGGCAACCTCTTCGAGTACGCCTTGGGGGAGACCGGCGGGGAAATGAACATTGTCGCCGCGACGAGCGGCGATACCGGCAGCGCCGCGATTTACGGTATGCGCGGCCGCGAGTGTATCCGCATCTTCGTCATGCATCCGCACGGACGTGTGAGCCCGGTGCAGGAACGCCAGATGACCACCGTGCTGGACGACAACGTCTGCAATCTGGCCGTGGAGGGGACCTTTGACAATTGCCAGAACATCGTCAAGGACCTCTTTAACGATCTGCAGTTCCGCGATGCCTGCCGGTTGGGAGCGGTCAACTCGATCAACTGGGCCCGCGTATTGGCGCAGGTTGTCTACTATTTCTATGCCGCATTCCGTGTGCAAGATACCACTGGCGCAGAGCAAGTGCGTTTCAGCGTGCCGACCGGAAACTTTGGTGACATTTTCGCCGGCTATATGGCTCGCTGCATGGGCTTGCCCATTGACCGACTGGTGCTGGCGACCAATGAGAACGACATCCTCTGGCGTTATTTCAATACCGGCGTTTACAGCATGGGAGAGGTCGTCCCGACACTCAGCCCATCGATGGACATCCAGGTTGCCAGCAATTTCGAGCGTTATCTCTATGACCTTGCGGGGAGAGATCCAGCCCGGCTGTCGCACTGGATGGCGACGTTCAAAGCGACGGGCACGCTGACGCCGGACGTCGCTCCGGACGCGTGTTTCAGTTCAGGTCGCGGTGACACCGAAATGACGCTAAAGGTCATTAAGGCGTACTGGGAAGCGTGCGGTTACCTGCTTGATCCCCACACAGCGGTTGGGGTAGGGGTGGGGCTGCGATATCTGCAGGAGGAGATCCCGCTGATCTGCCTAGCTACTGCGCATCCCGCGAAATTCAGCCAAGCGATTATACAAGCCACAGGTCTGGATCTAGCGCGCCACCCGCTGATCGACGCGCTTGCCGATATGCCGACGCGCGTGCGTGTGGTGCCGGCCAGCAAGGAGGCGGTCGCAGAGATCATGCGCGCAACCATTGCGGAAAGCTGAGCGCGCCATGTTGGTTGATCCTGCGACCTTCCGTTGCCGACAGTGCGGTGCCTGCTGCCGGGCACCGGGTTACGTCATCCTGCAACCCAGCGAACCTGAAGCCATTGCGGCATTTCTCAACCTCGATGTTTACGCATTTACCGAGGCATACACGCGCCTGACGTGGAACCGCCACGATCTTTCGCTCATCGAACGCGAAGACGGCGCGTGTATCTTCTTGCAACCGGACAATACCTGCCACATCCAAGCGGTCAAACCGAAGCAGTGCCGTGACTTTCCTTTCCTTTGGCGCACACCGACTTTGGTCGGGGTCTGCCCGGGGCTTCACGGTTAGTATATACTATTTGACATAACACATATTATGCGACGTCATTAAAATGCCGAACCATCTGGCACTCTTTATAGGTTTACCCGCACCGCTCTACCGATCCGGGCGGATTCATAAATCGCGAGAATTGTCGCCACGGAACGCCGCGCGGACACACCATCGATACGGAACGGCGTACGCGTCTCCACCGCCTGCACGAAATCACGGAAACAAGCGGCATGCAGGTCGTCCGTCATTGCCGCGGTTGGATCAGCGGCACCACAGGCCGGAGCAGCACCGGTGCTGACGATCCGCTGATCGTCTGGACGCGGTTCGGCAAAATCGAAGACCGTTAACCGGTCATCCAGAAACACGGCCGTTCCGCGCGTGCCGGAAATCTCGAGACGCTTTGGATAACCCGGCCAAGTTGCGGTACTGCCATGGATGATCCCCAATGCGCCGCCTTTGAAGCGCAGCGTTGCACAGGCCACATCCTCCACCTCCAGCCCAATGTGGCCGATTGAGGCCGTCATGCCGCAGACTTCCTCGATTGGCGGCAGAAGGTCGCATAATATGTCAATCATGTGGATGCCCTGGTTCATCAGGGCACCTCCCCCATCCAACGCCTGTGTGCCGTGCCAAGCGGAATCGTGGTAATAGGCGTCGGCTCGCCACCATGGAATATAGACACCCGCCGACGTAATCGTGCCGAAGCGTCCTTCACGCAGCGCCGCTCGCAAAGGCTCCAGCGCCGGCGTGTAACGGATTTGGAAGGTGCAGCCCAAGGTCGTGCCCGCCTCACGGTGTGCGGCGATCATCGCGTCGACCCGTTCCAGCGTTACCTCCAGCGGTTTTTCGCACAACACATGCTTGCCAGCGCGTGCGGCGGCGGTCGCCGCTTCCAGATGGGCGCCGGACGGCGTGGCAATCAGCAGAATATCCACTTCAGGCAAGGCCAGCATCGCCGCCAGATCCGTGTAAGCGGCGCAGCCGAATTCGGCGGCGAACGTTTCAGCACGCGACAATTGCCTGCTGCAAACCGCCACCAGTCGCGCACCGATGGCCTGCGCGGCGCGCGCATGCACGCGCGCGATCATCCCCGTCCCTGCAATCGCGAAACCGATCTTTCGTCCCATCGCTACCCCACCCTCTCGTCTTTTGCGCGCGCCCACTGCACACACATACGGACACTTTACCTATAATCCGTTCCATCGTCAAATCAATCACTGGGTAATTTGGTTATCTGGCTAATCTCCACTCTTTGCTGCTTGACCCCCCACCCGTTGAAGCGTACCATACGGGTTGTTTGAAGCTTTACTTTAATCAAACTGTGGAGGAAGAGTCGGACATGAAGAACGTGAAGAAATTGTTTGTGCTCGCTTTAGCCGCAGCCGGATTCGTCGGCTGTTCAACAACCACCTGTCCGGATGCGGACAGCAAAAAAGCGGATGTGCGTCCTACCCCGGCGGCAGTCGTGTCGCGGCCGGCCTACAGCACGCTGGGCCCGGAACAGAAGATTCAACGGATTACCGAGGAGCTGCGGGCAATCGGTGTCGCGATGCAAAAATACGCTTGGGACCATGAAGGCAAGTTCCCGCCCCGCCTTTCTCACCTCGTAACGAAGGGCTACCTGCCGGCCAGCGCTCTTGTGTCCAGTGCCGACCCGACAGGCGGCAAGGAAGGCGGCGTGCCGGACGCTTACAGCGAGTGGGGGCAGGCCAAAGAGACCGACGAGCCGGGGTGCAGTTATCTGTACGAGTTCAGCGAAGCCGTTTGTGAATGGGATTGGAAAAGCTATCTGGGCGGCAAACCGAGCCTGTCGGATATCGACACCAACCGCGACGGCAAGGTCACTTGGGCGGAGGCGAAGAGCTGGCAGCTCGCGCATGGCGACACCACCCAGCAGCCGGCCAGCCGCGCCTACTCCAAGAACCATTTCCCGATCGTGCGCTGCTATTGGTACGACTATCCCAACGCCGGCGCCAACCCGGAAAGCCGTTGCATCGTCAACCTGTCAGTCGATCTCCAGACTGTTTTCGTGTCGAAACCCTGGTGGGAAAAAGACACGCCTTAACGCGGGCGAGGCCCGCGTCCCAAGTTAATTAGTTAATTAGAGGGTCTTGCAAAGCCCCTTGCCTACGGGTGTGGCACGGGCATCTTGCCCGTGTTTCATGGGCGGGACGCCCATGCCACGAAGGGGATCGCACTTGTTGCGCCGTAAGGCGCACTATAGGGGCGCTTACGGATAGTTTTGCCCTGTCGGCCGGATCATGATCTCGCTGACATGGACGTGCGGCGGTTGCGCCAGCAACCACGACACGCTGTTGGCGATATCCTGCGGCTCCAGCACCCTGCCGTAGGTTTCCACGGTCTTGCCAAAGTTTTCGCGCGTGTACCCCGCCACCTGCTGGAAACCGCTCTCCACAATACCCGGCATCACAGTCGTGACACGCACGCCGCTTGCGCACACCTCGCGGCGCAGCGCCTCGGCAAGCGCAGAGGCGGCGAATTTGCTTGAGCCATAAAAACCGCTGAACGGCGAGACGTTACGTCCCGCTACGGAACTGAGCACCACGATGTCGCCGCCCCCTTGTTGTGACAAATACCGACCGGTCTGCCGCAACAGATGCGCCGTTCCCAACACGTTCGTCTGATACAGCTCCTGCCACTGGGAGTTATCACTAGTGGTTATACCGCCCGCCAGCCCGCGCCCTGCATTGGCGATTACAATTGAATACGCGTAGCCGCCCTCCTGCCAGGCCAGCACCGCCTCCAGCAGCGCATCGATCGCCGATGCCTGCCCGGCGTCGCCCGCGACAATCAGGGCACGTCCCCCACCCTGCCGGATCTCATCGGCCACCTCCCGCAAGAGCGCTTCGCGTCGCGCGTGAAGCGCGACCGCCGCCCCTTGGCGGGCCAATGTCAGTGCAATAGCCCGTCCGATACCTGAACTTGCCCCGGTTACAATCGCCGTCTTTCCTTGAAATGGTTTCATCTGTGCTCCTTATCACGCCGCGCCACAACGCGCGGGGCTGGTTATCATTTAGACTTGCGTTCAGGGTAGCACCCTCCCCTTCTCGACGACAAGCCTAAAGCGCCCTCAGCCCAGCGCCACAGTCAACCAGAGCGGGATCGTGACAAGACAGAGCACGTGCGTTGCTAGAACCGCTGCTGCGGAAAACTCAGCATCGCAATCAAACGCTTCGGCCATCGTCACACTGGCCATGGCTGCCGGCTGCACCGCTATCAGGATCAACACGCGTCGCACTTCAGACGACATCGGCACGACCAGCAATCCGGCTATACATAAGGCTGGAATAACTGCCAGCCGCAAAAGGCAGGTGCCGGCCATCAGCGGCGACAGGATGCGGCCGGGGTGCAGCATTGCAATACGGGCACCACAGATCAAGGCCGATGTCGGAATTGTCGCACTGCCCATCATCTGGCAGGTGTCGAGCATCGTTTCGAATAAGGAGTGACAGATCGTGCCGTCTTGCGGTAGCAGAACGCACGCCGTCAATTGCGAGCGCAGCACGAGGATGATGATCGACGCCAGCAACGCCAGCATCGGCACGCTGACCAGATTACGCAGGAAGCGCCGATCCAACTTCTGGCCGGTCAGTGCCTTGATCCCCAGTGTCCAAATGCAAAGCTCAGAGCCCAATCCTGAAAAGATCACTAGGGCCACCGCCATCTCACCCCACAACGACGCCGCGATCAAAATCGGCAGAAAGGAGTAGTTATTCGCCATGCAGATGAAGTGATAGCACCGTCGCGTGCCCTCCGTATGATGGCGAAGCAACGGCAGCGTGACACGTCCGATCAGCCAGCCCGTCACAAAGATGAATGCTGCGCCAGCCGGTATCATCCAGTTCTGAAGCAACGAATCCCATGTGAAAGACCGTACGATGGAACTGACGATCAAGCACGGATAAAACACGTTCACCAGCACCAGTGACAGTTGACGGTTGAACGCCGCGTCAATCACTCGGTGCTTGCTGAGCATGTAGCCCGCCAGCGTCATCAACACCAGCGGGAGCATCTTGATGAAAAGGGTCAGCATAATCGTTGGCGGCTCCTGCTTGCAGGTGTGGCACGGGCATCTTGCCCGTGTTTCATGGGCGGGACGCCCATGTCACGATGGAAGCAAGAACCGCGTTATTAGAAAAAGAGATCTCGTTCGCCATTGCAGATACGATCATAATGCGCTTTGACCGTCGGGTAGAATTTGGGCAGCGTCGCTTCAATCGCCGCCAGTTCCCGTTCCAGAAGCGGCTCGCAAAGCGCGCGTGTCGCATCACTGGCGAAATCGTCCAGCCACTCGCGGAAAGTCAGCACCGCGTTGATCTTGCAGAACTTGCCCTCCTTGCCGGTTTTGAGCGCGTCCATGATGCAACCGCCGGTACGGCCGCAGCGGTACCCCGCCGTACAGAATGAGGTGATGATCCCCTCCACCGCCAGATGTGCGATCAACTCTTCCAATGTGCGTGTGTCGGAAAGTACAAACTGCTGACGGTGTTTTTCCTGATGCGTCTCACTCGCGAAATCACTGTAGCCCTTGATCGCGATATTGCTGCTCGCGTCCATCTGCGTGACGCCGCAGCGCACAAAGGCGTCGCGCGACTCCGGCCGCTCACGGCAGGTCACGATCATGCCGGTGTACGGCACGGAGAGACGCGTGACGATCAAGATACGGTGGAAAGTGTCGTCATCCACCAGATACGGCGAGGTGGTCGGCAAGTCGGTTCCACTGGCCGGTTCTAGGCGCGGGAACGAGATCGTATGCGGTCCGATGCCGAATTGACGCTCTAGATCACGCGCGTGGTAGAGTGATGCCATTAGCTCGAACTTCCAGTCATAGAGCCCGTACAGCACCCCCATGCCCACGTCATCGACGCCCGCCTCCAGGCAACGGTGGAAGCAGGTCGTGCGCCAATCGTAATCGCCTTTCACCGTGCCGGCCGGATGCAACCGCGCGTAGGTTTCACGGTGGTAAGTCTCCTGAAAAACCTGGAAGGTGCCGATCCCGACCTGCTTGAGCACACGCAGATCCTCGACCGGCAGCGGCGCCGCGTTGACATTCACGCGGCGGATGCCGACCGGCGTGCCTTTCGGCGATTTGACCGGATGGTTGTAGATGGTACGAATGGTCTCCGCGAAATACTCGGTCGACGTCTGCGGATGTTCACCGTAAACCGCGATCAGCCGCTTATGACCGATCTTGCCTGCCAACACGTCGATCTCTTGACGCACCTCGTCCATATCGAGCACACGGCGTTTTTGATCTTCGTTGCCACAACGGAATCCACAGTACGTGCAGCGGTTGACGCACAGGTTGCTCATGTAGAGCGGTGCGAACATCACGATCCGGTTGTCATACACCGCGAGCTTGACTGCCAGCGCCGTCTCCTCCATCTCTTGCAGCAGGTCAGGATCGGTCACATGAATCAAAGTGGCGGTTTCCTCCGGCAGCAACGTCTCGATGGCACGGGACTTGGCGAGGATTTCACGCACGCGCACCGCGTCGTTCGCGGGTCGGTCAGCCGCCGCCGACAGGTTGCGCATGATTTCTGCGTCATCAATAAAATGTTTGCCGCCCGGCAGATATTTGTCGATTTGTTCGCGGATCACGAAACGCTTGCGATAATCGGCGGCATTGGCGAAGTGACGGATGCCCGGACTGGGTGTTGTGGCTGTGGCTGTTGTTGACATGGCACGCTCCTCGTTATGTGCGGCGGTAAGCGTGCGAAGCTGTCGTCCATACGCTTACGCGAACAACGGCCCACAGGCACTCTCGTCCATCCTTGGGTCAGAGCCTCGCTCCTCCACCGCAGAAAGAAAGTGATACAACTGTACGTGATTCGCAGCGCCGTTTCAAGCGCAGTTTTTTTGTAATCGTTGGTTGTAATCGTTGGTGCGAGTGCGAAGGTCATGCGTTTCTGGTGAAAAGGGGAGCAGAGAGTCGGGCATGGCCGAATTGGACCGCCGGTTTGCGACGCAGGAAGCCTGTCTGGCTTATTTGGCGGTGTTAATGTTTACAGGGCTTTGTTAAAATCCGCATGCTCAACTGCTCTTTTTAGGCTCAAGATTGCGAGCCACTGCATGGTCGCAATAAGAGAGGTTGACTCGCGACTCGCGACTTGCAGCCAGCCCTGCCTCCAAAAAACTCTGCGGCCCATCTGTGGATAAAAAAACCGAGCAGTGCTCCCAAAAAAACTTCGAGCCCTTTGTGCCTTCGTGTGAGAAAAAAGAACAGAGCCCTGAAATCCGCTTTCAACTTTTTAGGTTGAATCGACTTTCTCTTGAAAACGCCGGGCCATCTGTCTACAGTTGACCGCATGCGAACGCCGAACTCAGAACACAGAACGCAGAACGCAGAACGCCGAACCCAGAACGAAAAAAACTTCGGCGTTCTGAGTTCTGAGTTCGACGTTCTGAGTTCCTGCCGTCTTTGCCCGCGTGCATGCGGCGCGAATCGCCTCGCGGGCCAGCGCGGCTACTGCCGCGCGGGCGTGCTGCCGCGCGTCTTCCGCTATGGCGCGCACTTCGGCGAAGAGCCGCCGATTACCGGGACGCGCGGTTCGGGCACCGTCTTTTTCTCGCACTGCACGATGCGCTGCATCTACTGCCAGAATCATCCGTGGAGCCAAGCTGGACATGGCGATGACCTCACGGTGGAAGTGCTACGCGATATTCTCGCGCAGCTTGCACGGCAGGGTTGCCACAACTGGAACCTGGTCTCCCCTACCCCATGGCTGCCGCAGATCCGCGAAGCGGCGAAGCCGCTACTTCGCGCTGGAATCGCCCTCCCATTTGTGTATAATACGTCGGGTTACGAATCACTGGAGACATTGGAGGCTTTTGCCGACTTGGCGGACATTGCGTTGATTGATCTGCGCTATGCCCGGGCCGAGAGCGCGGCGGAAGGTTCCGATGCGCGGACGTACGTCGAGGCGGCGCGCGGTGCGTTGCGGTGGTTCTGGGAGCGTCTGGGGCCGCTGGAGACCGACGCCTCGGGAATCGCTGTGCGCGGCGTGATCTGCCGGATCTTGGCGTTGCCGGGGCGTATCGCCGAAGCGGTGGAGAACCTCGAATGGCTGGCGCGGCATACGGGCAGCGGTATCCACGTCAGTGTGATGTCGCAATACACGCCGTTGCACCGCGCGTTGCAGACGCCGGGCTGGGACCGCAAGGTCACGGCTGACGAGTACGCGGTACTGGTGGAGGCAGCCGAAGACCTCGGATTGGGGAACGGCTGGATACAGGAGTTTGAAGGCGAAGCGCCCGCCGACCTGCTGGGGCAGAATATGCCCGCAGGCGAAGGTGCTGTGGGTGCGGGCTCGAATACGCCCGCGTAGGACAGTGTTGTAGAGAGTCAACGGGTCGCGCGGTGCGCGGCTGAAAGGGTAACGATGAGCGGTCATAGTAAATGGTCCACCATTAAGCACAAGAAGGGCGCGGCGGATGCCAAGCGCGGTAAGATCTTTTCGAAAATCGCCAAGGAAATGACGGTCGCTGCAAAGGCCGGCGGCGGCGATCCTGGCACCAACCCCACGCTGCGCACCCTGATCACGAAGGCCAAAGCGGTCAATATGCCTAACGACAACATCGACCGCGCCATCAAAAAGGGCACGGGCGAGTTAGCGGCCGACGTCCTTGAAGAGATCACCTACGAAGGCTACGCGCAGGGCGGCGTGGGTCTGGTGGTCAAGGTGCTGACGGACAATAAGAACCGCGCTGCGGCCGAAGTCCGCAACATCTTCAAGAAGAACGGTTCCGATTTTGCGACCCTGGGCTCGGTCTCGCGCGGTTTCGAGCGCAAGGGCACGATCATGATTCCGGCGGCAGAGGGCCTGACCGAGGACAAGGTGATGGAGGTGGTCCTCATTGCGGGTGCCGAAGACATGGAGTCCGAAGAGGACGGCTTCACCGTCACCTGTTCACCCGCAGCGTTTTCGGATGTATGCGCGGCGCTGGAGGCAGCCGAAATCGTTTTCGATCAGGAAAACTCACTGGTCGGTCTCGTGGCGCAAACCTTGGTGCCGGTCAAAGAGTTGTCGGTCGTCAAGGCGGTCAACAAGTTTGTCGATGCGCTGGAAGAGAATGACGACGTGCAGGACGTCTTTACCAATATGGATATCGATGACGCGCTCGTCGAGCAGCTCGAGGCCGAACAAGCGGCCGAATGATGTGATCCATGATACAGACGCAGGCGCATCGTCTGCGTCTTTTTTTGTGCCGTGGCGACGGATGCGCCCCTATTCCGCTGACGGCTGCTTTTCAGAACTGTCCCGTACATCCGCGAACAGCCGTAGATCGGAGGGAGCGGGAAAAGCGGCACAGGCGGAGCGGGCTGCTTCGGTCAAAGGGATTCGCCATGCGTCGAACACCGACGCGATGTTGTGTCCGGTGATGCGCGAGAAGCGGATGGCCCACTGGTCGCGTTTATCGGCATCGTTTTTCGGGCGCTGCTCGGATTCGAGCGTACGGTATTCGGCAAACAGCCGCTCAAACGCCTGCCATCCATACGTCTGCTGCAAACGCACGAACACCTCCAGCGCCAGAAATGGATCGCGGCACCAGGCCTCGTGCGATTTGCCCTCCGCCACCCATTTGCGCACGGTTTTCTGGATGCCGGGTTCCCCCATGCGTGTCTTGCGCGGCGGAATGCCGCAGGCATGCTCCATGTTGTAGAGCGTGAAAAAATTCACCGTGACCTCGCCGGTGCCATGGAAGGTCCAATCCCCGTTTTGATGGTTGTGGCCGAGTTCATGGAAAAAGCCCCAGTCACCCTTCTCCCGCAACTTGGCCAGATTGACCAGATCAGGTGCCGTAACCGTCGGGATCATAATAGGATAACCGGCATGCATCCAGCCTGCGCACAACTGGACGTCGGCGCAGAAACGTTCCGGTGAGCGACGCTCGGCGGGCAACCCGGTCAGCCGCGCATCTTGATCCGCGATGCGGTCCCAGAATTCAAGCAGGGCCAGCGGGTCTTCCAATCCGCGTATTGCCTCGGACGGCACCGTCAGGATCACCTTGTCGCTCTCAATCTCGGCCCAAGGCGATGGCAGCGCGCGCATCGTCGTGCGCCACGCCGCTACGCTATCGCGTCCCTTTTTGAACCAGATCGCCTGACAGGCATTCCGCAATGTCACGCGCACGATGCGCTCCGCCGCCTCGACCTTATCCGGCACGACCACATAGATCAATCCGCCGAAGGGCGAAGCGAATTCCACCCGTGTCACATTGAGCGGCACGGTCACATCCACTTTCGGCGCGCGACGCCACTCGTCATGGCGCGTGTTGTCGCAGGTTGTGGTGCCGATCCGCAGTTTGAGCCCCAGTGTCTCGGCCCCGGCCGGCAGTTCGACGGTAACCGGCTCCCCCGCTACAGCGTAAAGCCCCGTGCTGCGCCAGCGCGGCACATCGAGATTCACGGCCACCACGCGCCTTCCACGCGGCGCATTACGCGGCGGCAGACCCGGATAGACTGCCGCTGCCGGATGCGCGGCCCACAGGTCGAGCGGCTTGGCACGCCACGCGCGCTGGTGGTCGATCAACGCGAGGCGCGCCGCGATGTCAGCCGCCGTGAGCGGCGCGTCGGGCGTCGGCAGTTTGGCTGCCGCCGGCGAATCTGCCAGCGTCTTCAACGCAGTGGACAACGCGCACGGCTCGGGCGGCAGCACCGCACGGGCCGCGCAAAGCGTATGGCTGATCTGACGCAGCGTCGCGCGGTCGGTCACGCCGCCCGCAACGGCCAGCCGCAGCGCCTCCGTCGCATTCACCGCCGCCGGAATCTCGCGATCGGTGCGATACCCCTCCGGATCTGTGCGGTTGGCGAAATCGTCATTGATGAAGAGGCCCGCCGGTCCGAGCAGGCGGTTGAACAGGTTTTCTGTGGCCAGGGATTTGCCGCCGGTCACCTGCTGCCAGCCCCAGCCGATACCGGAGGCCAACAACCCGCCACCGCCCGTGATAAAGGCACGCACACGTTCGACGTCATCCCCCTTCAAGCTGTCGGGATAGGCCGCAAGGACACTGCGGGCAGTAAGCGCATCGAGCGAAGGGATTTCACGTACGTTCAGGCCCTCAATGCCGGACAGCGCTCGGGTCATGGCTGCATCGCGGTAGACCATCACAATCACATCGCTCTGCCCCTTACCGAGCCAGCGCACGGCGTTGCGGATGAAGATCGCGGTATCGGCCTTAGCAACCCCTTCCGTGTAAAACGAGGGATGCCCCACCGCGACGACACGTCCCTGCCCGTAATGACTAGCGGCGGCGACGGGCTGCACCGACTGTCCGCACGCCGCGCCCACCAACGGAAATGCGTTCGATCCCACACACAGCACGACTCCCGGAGCGCCTCCTGAGTCGATGGCGCGCACGTGCTGCAACAAGGCACCGCGTGCCTCATCCTGCAACGTCGCGCCGCAAGCGGTCGCGACACCTCCAACAATACCCGCTATCCAACCCATCATGCGCATGAATATCCCTCCCGGTGCCGACGGAACACGGCACACCGTTTGTGATGCGCTCCTTCTATCAGAAGCCATTGCGTCGAGTCAAGCGTGAGAGTTGGCAAGAGACATGCCTTACGAGGGGGACACGAACGAAACGATAGACCGCCGGAACGATGCGTGCTGCGGCTCGATTTGACATTTACGGAAGAATGCTTGCCAGTCTGGCGAGGTTGGAGACTGCTCTTCGTAATCTTGTAACGTAAGGCCGTCGGTTTCCCGAATCAACATCTTTGAGGTGCGCCGTACAGAAATATACTCGATCCATTTGACAGGGACTTTATGCCACCTGCCGTCTCCCCCGAACTTTGAGACATAGTCAACTCGGTTCTCTCCCCGGAAACCGCTTGCGGTAACGGCCACTTCCGTATAACCAGCATCCGTGCGGACGCTTCGCGTTTTGAGCAGGTTTTCGGTGATGGATTCGTCGTGCTCGAAGACATGCTGCCCGTGGAAGTTGGCGATGGCCTCGTGTTCCCAGAAAGAGGCGGTCTTGCCGGTCACGCTCGCATAGATGTCGGCGTGGGAGCGGTGTTGCTGGTAAAGGGGGATTGTTAAAACCGGGGCGAGGGCAAAATACAGGGCGCGGAAATAGGCGTTGCTATAGGTATTGAAAAACTTGCGGGCAGCCGCGAGGTCGTAGTTATGGAAGAGCGAAGGGTCAGCCGTGATATTGGTGGTCTCAAGATGTGCAGGCCTGACAAGGTTAATCATGTGATCCTTGACAAAGGTGAAATTGTCGCCAAAGCCGACGGTCTTGTCGCGCAGGAGATTAAGCATCTGTTGCTGGGCCAGGGGAGTGAAGAGCAGGCGAAACTGAACTTCATCGTTGCGGTCGATGGCCTGGAAAAGTGCGGCGAATTGCCGGTTGGACATGATGGTGTACCCATACTCGTCATCGAGATTGCGGGAGAACGCTTCGAGTTTGGCGACGGTACGCCTCATACGCCACCTGCTAAAAAACCCATCGCCAGCATTTGAAAGGCTGGAGGGGGTACGGCTGAAGGTGAGATCCGGAGCGGCCTCATTGCCGTAGATGAGGAATTTCTCGCGGGAGTATTCCGGCGCTGGCTTGTCGACGGATGCGGTAAGAGTCTCGGTGCGCGTGACCAAGCGCGTCCGGGTACGGCCTTCGGAATCCGTGTAACTTTCGCTTTCCTGCCAAGTGATAGTGATCGAGCCACGGTAGGTCTTGGTGCCCATGCGGAAATCGAGCGTCTCGGCAAGGACAAAGGGGTTACCGTTGATTTCCCCGCTTTGAGCGAAAAGCACGGACCTGTCACGGTTAAAGCTGTCATCCCAGCCGAAGTAACGCTGCAATTCATCGAGTCGCGCGCGGGAGAAGTATGGGTCGAGTGCAAGGCGCGGGACAGTCTGCTGGATGAGCTTGGCGATCATGCCCCAGTCATAAAGCCGGTTGAGCGGGGCAAGTTGCGCCTGTGCCTCGGCTATTTTCTCCTGACGATTTGCAGTGAGTGACCGGAGGCGTTCGTCCAGCAAGCGGATGGTCGGATTCAGCTTGGCAGCGATAAGCGCAATGCCGCCTGCCGCAACTGCGGCGCAAACCGCCGCCCATAGGCCGTCGACATGTATCGGAAGTTCAATATCCTGCGAGAGGAACGGCAAAACGAAGAGCACAAGGCCGACGAACCCTACAACGACGATGGTGAAAAACAGCACCCGCAACGCCTTCCAGTTGGAACGGCTCGAATCTGCGGCGGCAAGCTGCGCGTCGAGCGCACGTATTTCCGTCATGGTTGCGGCGTTGGCATCCCCATCCACACCGGAACGCTCGACCAGTTTCTCGAAAAAGGCGGCTGTGTTATCTGCATGCTCCGCCTTGAAACGGTCGCGATAGAGGGCCAACGGTTCGTAGACGTCCTCGGTCAAAAGAACGTGCTCCGCGCCTGCGCCTTTGTTTCAGCAGAAGCCGTGAACGGGATGCGCGTGGTGTAGCCCGCGCGGGCGGCCACGATCATTTTAGTTGGCCAATCAAAGATGTCCGAGTTCCAGATGTTGACGGTGTCGTTGTACAACGTGCGCGCAGCCGTGATTTCCTTCTGCAGGTAGCTGTTCTGGCGCATGGCGTCAGCGATGGCGGCGTGAGCTTTGAGATCGGGGTAAGCTTCGACCTGCGGAAAAAGGCGGCCGAAGGCGCGATCAAGATGACCCGACACGACATTACGTTCGTTATCAGCATGTGCGCCCCCCCGGAAGGCAGCGACGGCTTTCATCACATCCTTATCGAGGTCGATGGCTTTCTCGACCAGCGGCGCGACGTTCTGCAAGATCTGCACACGCTGCTCAAGGAAGTTGTCGATCTGCGAGGCATCGGCTTGGATTTTTTGTTGAAGTTTTTGGAAATAATTCCTCGCATTTATTTTCATGAAAAGAAAGACGAGGCCCGGCAGGATGCCGAGCACCCACAGCATAATCTCGAAAAGCGTCGAACCGAACCCTACCTTCACGGGAATCTGCTTTTCGATAACATTGATATCCCGCCCCTGTTGATTGACAGGCGCGTTCATTTCATCCAATTCATTAGCCATTCTGTAACCCCCCAATCAAATAGGAACGAGTACCCTGTTACACGACTCCCGAACGATAGCACACGCCCTGCCCCATTTCAAGCCACCGCGCAGATCATTTGCAGAGTAGCTCTTTTACTCTCAGGATCGCGAACCACTGTGTGGTCGCAATAAGAGAAGTTGACCCGAGACCTTCGACCCGCGACTTGCGGCTGAGCCCTCCCCCCAAAAAAATCTGCGTAATCTTGCAATCTGTGGATCAATAAACCAAATCCTAACTCCTAACTCCTAAATCCTCCTTTTCTCCCAAGGCTTGCGCGCATGCTGAAAAACCGCTACACTGCCTCCAGTTTTCAAGGTTGTTTAGAGGTGTGGACCAAGTTTCATTTCAGGTGGTGACACGATGGCGATTGGGTTTAAAGAGATCTCTGCTCAGAAACGGAAAGCGGATTGCCTTTGGGCAATGGGACTGAGTTTGCTTGCTCTGTTGGTTTATGCACTGACGATATCCACCGGGGTTTATCCCGGGGAGTCGGCACGGTTGATGGCGACCTACAGCGGACTCACTCCGCTTGAATTGCCCCTCCACCCGATTTGGGGGGTGGTTGTCTCATGGCTCAGTTCGCTCTCCCTGTTCACGCTCCCGCTTCGACTGAACCTGTTCAGCATGCTGTGTACGGTCATTTCGGTGGGTCTCCTTTATCGTCTCGTGGCGTTTCTGATCCACGAAATCATCTACGAAGAGTACTCTGTCGAGTATTCGGCGCGCGTGTCGCAGTGGGCGGGTGTGGTCGCCGCGATCGCCTTCATGTTCTCCGTCCCGGTCTGGCAGTCGGCGACGCGCCTTCAGTATCAGAGCTTCGACATGCTGCTGGTCTTGATGTCCGCCTCGCTGCTGATCTCCTTCGCGCGTACCAAATGGCGCGTTTTCCTTGTTGCCTTCGCGTCGCTGCAGGGCATTGGGGTTGTCGAGTCGGTGATTTTCATCCCCTTGGCGCCGGTATTCTTGGTGTTCCTGGTCGCTGTGTTGTGGAAACAGGGACAACTCACGCTGAACCGGGTTGCGTGGATGGGGTTGATCGCGGCGGCGGGGCTGGGGCTCTATTATCTGGTTGCGCGCAGATTTCTGGCTTCGCCGGACGCTGAGGCCCTAGGCTTCACGATGCCTTTTGACGTGGTAATCGCGGTCTGGAAAGCCCAACTTGCCGAACTGCGCTCCGGTCTGTCGCGCGTCAACTGGCTGATTCTGCTCCTGACCAGCGTCGTGCCGTGGCTCGCGGCTGCCTTCGCCTCCTTCCGGGCGCTGAACAATGAGCGTTCGTGGAGCCAGTACATCTTGCACCTGACACTGACCCTGCTGGTGGTGCTTGGCCTCGGCAATGCGGTGATCTCTCCCTGGGAAATCCTCAAGCCGCTGGGACGCTTGCCGGTGTGGGCCTATACCTTGTTGGCGATGACGGCGGGTTATCTGGTGGCCTACTGGTACCTTCTGCTCAAGGTCGAGCGTCCCAGGCGCGGGCAGTCCACCTCGGTCCTGACCAAACAGACCGGTGACTGGCTCGGACTGATCGTCACGTACCCTTTGGTCGGAATTGTGATTCTCGCCTCGCTCATCAACACCATGGAGTGCCGCGGCTCGCGCGGGGCCTTCGCCGACCGTTGCGCCCGCGAGATCCTCGACCGTCTCGGCTCGCGCACCTGGTTCGTGACCGACGGCACGCTGGACCCTCATCTGCTGGTTGCGGCCCGTGAACGCGGGCAGGAGTTAAACCTGCTCTGCCTGCAGAACGATATGAGTCCCTTCTACCTCAAATGGATGGCCCGGCAGATCGAACGCAAAAACCTGTTTGCCCCGGAAGATGTCCAGCGCATGAAAAACACGCTGGCGCTGGGCATCCTGCCTTTCATCCAAGACTGGTTCGCCATGGACAAGGAGATAGAAAAGAAGGTGGCCGTCTTTGGCGTCCCCGATTTCTGGTATACGGCCGGTTTGACCCCGGTTCCCGAATATTTTTTCTTTGCCGGCGCCCGTGACATCCAGACATACCAGAACGTGCCGCTGTTCAAAGACTACATGGCCTTCTGGAAGGAGATGGATCCCGTGCTTGCCGCCAGCAAAAAGGCCAGCACAGACCCGACCGTGCGCCATCGCCTGCATCTGCGCCGCCACATGGGGTTCGTCGCCAACAATCTGGGGGTGCTGCTGGAGGATCTCGGCAAAGAGGACGACGCTTTTGCCGTCTACACGTACGTCCACGATGTGATCGACCCCGAGAACATCTCCGCTCTGTTCAACCGGTTCGAGATGGCGCGCCGCGGCGCGGCCGTGGCCAGTGCCAGCAAAGAGTCGATCGAGCGCGAGCTTAAAGACTTCATTGCCGACCTGAAGCACCAGTACCCGCTCTGGTCGCTTTCGCGCTATTACGGCTACGTCCGCTCACCGGAATTGTTTGCGCGCCTCGGCTGGGGCTGGGCGCTCTCCGGCCAAACCGGTGCGGCGCTGGCCGGCGTGAAGCGTGCATTCGAGTTGCTGCCGACCGAACAGCGTGGTTCCGTCATGCAAACGATGGCCGCCATCTATTCACTCTCTGACGACAAATCCAAGACCGCCGCGATCTACCAAGACATGATCAAGAATGACCCCGGCAATCGCGCGGCCATGCTGGGCCTGGCCCGTATCGCTGTTCAGGAAGGCGCACTGGATAAGGCCAAGAGCTGGCTTGAGCAGGCCGCCAAGTCCGATGACACACGCGGCACACTGGGTGTCGAATGGGCCGTGATCCACTTGATGAACAATGATCTCGGAAACGCGCGTCTCGCCCTGCAGGAAGCGACCGACCTCCAGCCCAAAAACTTGCAAGCCTGGGCGATGCTGGCCATGGTTCAACTGCAACAGGATCAGGTTGACGATGTCGAGTCCGTTGTCTTGCCCAGAATGGAAAAAATCGCCGGAACCCCCGACGACTACTTCATCCAGATCACACGGGCGCAGACCGCGCTTAAAAAAGGCACGAAATACCAGCGAGTCGCTCGCGACGCGTTCCTGCGGGCCTCCATGCTGCGCCCCGACATCGTCGGCGTCAAAGACATGATCCTGCAACTCGACATCGCCATGAACGATCAAAAGAACGCCGAGTTGCATGCGCGCCAAGTGTTGCGGACGAACCGTAAACATGCGCTCGCGAACTATGTGATGGGCTCGCTACGTCTGCAAGAAGGTGCCTACGGCGAAGCCGAAGATTTCTTGCGCCGCAGCGTCGAGAGCCAGCCCAGTGCAGCCGCGCTCAACGACCTGGCCGAGGTGCTGCGCCGCATCCGGAAGTTTGACGAAGCGGAAAAACATGCGCGTGCAGCCCTTGCCTCCAACCCGGAACTGTATGTGGCTTGGGAAACACTGGCGGTGATCCTGCTGGAGTCCGGCAAGAACCTTGATGAGGCAGAGCAGGCGGTTCGCAAATCGCTTGAACTGTTCCAAGACGACCTGCGGGTCCAGATCACGCTCGCCCGGATTCTCCTGCAGAAGGGCGAAACCGAGCGCGCCCGCGAAACACTCCGCAAGGTGAAGAGCCGTCAAGGCGAACTGTCCCCGTTCGATCAGGCCGAACTCAACAAGCTTTCGGAAGCCGCTTCATCCGGCCGCAAGCGCTGATGCTTGTAATCGGTTAGCGACAGGGACACGCGAAGACCATGTGTTTCTGGTGAAAAGGGGAGCAGGGAGTTGGGAGACAAGCGCGGGCGTCCTCGCCCGCAACGGCGTGCCTTGCCTTGCAAAAGGGTGTGGCACGGGCATCTTGCCCGTGTTTCATGGGCGGGACGCCCATGCCACGGGGTTTTTGCTCCCTTGGGAACCATACCGCGCATCGGAATCTCAATCGGCCTTCCACAGCGCGGGCGTCCCCGCCCGCGCTCCCGACTGCGCATACACAAAACACGTACTCGACTCTCATGCCCCCTGTCACCAACCGCGATTACAAAAGTACGAAGCGTTGTGCTTGACTTATGGCCGTCTGAGTCCCATAATTTAGCCCGGTTTGATAATGGGCCAGTTAAATGATTAGGAGTCATCTATGAAACCGATCGTAACAGGTTGTACCCCACTGATGCTTGCTCTCATCCTCGCCGTGACCACGGCGCTGAGTGTGTGCGGCGCACACATTTTTGACGGTGACGGTTCCGACGAAGCCGGGTTTGTCCCGCCGCCGCCCCGTCAGGAAATCCCGCCGCCACCCGCGAACATGGCGGGCGGCGAGACCTTCATCCCCTATCCGCCGCCGCCGGCCACCCCGGCGTCCCGTTCGGAAAAGAAAAATCCGCCCAGACCTCCGACGATGTTCACCAAGCTGACTTCGCAGTACGGCGAACAGGATTGGAACGCGCGCCCGAACGACCTGAATAATCTGCTGAAGGCGCTCAAGGACATGGCCGAGGTCGACTATGACTTCGAGGCCAAGTCGTTCGCGGAGATTGATGCAGACCCCGACCGGAACCCGATCCTCTACCGCTCGGGCCACTATCACTGGAGCCTTGACGACGCGGAGAAGAAAAAGCTGCGTGAGTATCTGCTGCGCGGTGGAACGATCATTCTGAACGCCGGCATGGGTTCAAAGCCCTTTTATGACTCGGCGATCAAGAATCTCAATGAGGTTTTCCCGGAAGCGCCGGTAAGGCGGCTCAGCCCCGACCATCCGATCTTCCACGCCTACTACAGCCTTGATAAGGTCAACTATCGGCCGGGCGTTCGCGCGCTGTACAACGGCAACGAGCCTTGGCTTGATGGCGTCACGATCGACTGCCGCACCGTGGCGATCGTCTCGCGTTTCGGCATGGAGGTCGGCTGGGACCCGCTGGAGGACGACAATATCATCGCCTACGGACAAGAGTCAGCCCAGCAACTCGGCATGAACATCCTGAGCTATGCCAGCGCCATGCGCAACTGGACGTTGGAGAACATGAAGAAGACCCGCTTCGAGGACGCGAAGCAAGTCTCGACCGCAGGTTCAATGAACATCGCGCAGGTCATCTATGATGGCGAGTGGAAAACACGGCATGTGGGCCTCTCCGTATTGCTCTCGCAGTACAATGTCAAAACCGGCGTCCCGGTGAAGTTCTCGACAAAGGAAATCCGCCTGACAGATCCCAAGTTGTTCGACTCCCCCGTGCTTTACATGACGGGCCACGAATCGTTCACTTTGAAACCCGACGAGATCACTGCGCTGCGTAACTATCTGACGCACGGCGGCCTGTTGATCGCCGAGGCCTGCTGCGGCCGCAAGGCGTTTGACGTCTCCTTCCGTGAGAACATGGCGCGCGTACTGCCCGGCACCTCATTCAATGCCCTGCGTACCGGTCACCCGCTTTTCCGTCTGCCGAACGACATCTCCAGCATGAAAGTGACACCGGCCCTCGCCAAGTCCTACAACAACGCTCCGGCGATCGCGCCGCAGGTGCTCTCCTTGGAAGTCGATGGCAACCCCGCCGTGATCTATAGCCCGATCGGCATGGCCGGCGCCTGGGAACTCTCGCCCAACAAGTATTGCAACAGCTACCTCGAGGATGATGCGCTCAAACTGGGCGTGAACATCCTGATGTATTCGAGCACGCGCTAATACCGTCCATGCCTGCGCCCCACATGTTTTCTAAATACCGAGGGTCTTGCAAAACCCCTTGCCTACAGGTGTGGCACGGGCATCTTGCCCGTGTTTCATGGGCGGGACGCCCATGCCACGAGGGGGTTTGCAAGCGCCTCCACCGTCGTCGGGCCGCGCCCTTTTTCGGGGCCGCTGTCGTCATGATGCTCTGCGTATGTGCCCGCGCTCAAGTGGCCACGCCGCAGGAGGAGGCCTTTCTCAAGGCGTGGGGTGCACATGTCCGTACGCCGAACGACCACAAAGCCGTGATCGAGGTCTGCCAGAGCGTGATGGACAAAAGTTCCACGCTGGGCGAGTTCCTCCCTGTCGTCAAAACGCTGGCGGCCTGGCATCTGCTGGCCGGCGGCAAACAGGCGGACGCCATCCGCATCTTCGAGAGCGCGGTGATCAATGATAAAGCAGCCCGCCCGATCCCGCGTTTTGCGGACACCATGGCCCGCCGCTGGTTGACGCGTCTTGATCATGCCCAGCTCGAAAAGGCGCTCAGTGTCTATTATGCCGACAACGTCGAGTTCCCGTCCAATCTCGCTCCGCTTATGAATCTGCCGCCCGGCAAGGCCCCCCCCAAGAATGATCGCTTCGGTGACCCTTGGGTCTACAAGACCGAGGCCTTCAGCCGTCTCTCTGGAACGGCCAACCAACGCTATTCGCTCTACAGCAAAAATATGGGCAACAAGCTCTCCTCGCTCAAGGCGTTGCCGGCCGAGGTTTACGGCGGCAATAAAAGCGCCACGATCATCGGCCGCAGGTCGTCCACTCCGCTCAGCATCGAATTTGAAACGGTGACCGAATCCGGCACGCAACGCGGCGTGGCCACGGAGGGTGGTCTGGTCAGCGGCATCCGTTTTTTGAAACTGGGATCTGACGGACGTTTCGCGTTGATGATCGATAGCGATTGTGATTTCTGGGTGATCGCCACGCCCGCAAGGAGCCGTTGATGAGCAAAGAAGGAATCTCCGCCTACCTGACGCCCGCCCAGATGTCGAAGCTTAACCGCCTCGCGCTCAATTCGCGTTATGTCGTGGAAGGCACCTTGGCTGGGCGTCATCGCAGTGCACAAAGAGGCGCCAGCACCGAATTCGCCGACCATCGCGCTTACATGCCCGGCGACGACCTCAAACGTATCGACTGGAAGGTCCTGGGCCGTACCGACAAATACTACATCCGGCGTTATCAGGACGAGACCAACCTGCGCGTCTACCTGCTGATCGACCGCAGCGGATCGATGAACTACACTTCCGGCGAGCACCCCACCAAATTCAGTTACGCCTGCACCCTTGCCGCCGCCTTGGGCTACGTCGTCCTCAAAGCACGCGACGCCGTCGGGATGTATATCTACGGCGAGAAAATGGACGCGGCACTGCCCTGCAAAAACTCCTTCAATGAACTGAACAACTCATTGAAGGTCCTGCAAAGCTACAAACCCGCCAAAGGTACGGCCGGCGCAGATGTCATGCACCAGATCGCGGAGTCCATCAACCGCCGCGCTATGATCATCATCATCTCCGACCTGCTCGACGACCAGCCTGAAATCATCAAGGCAATTGCACACTTCCGCAAGAACCTGCACGACGTGATCGTCTGCCACATCCTCGATCCGGTCGAGCTGAGCCTCGACATCAAACGCGGCGCCGAGTTCGAAGACTTGGAGACTGGGGAGCGCATGGTCGCCGACCCCCGCTCGATGGCCAAAGAATACAAAGACCTGATGGGCCAGTTTATCGACGATTACCGCAAGGCCTGTTCCGAAATGAAGGTCGACTACCGCCTCGTCAAAACCGACGAGCCCGTCGACAACTTTGTCCGCGCCTACTTAGAAGAGCGCAAACGCCTCTCCCGTTGATGGCACCACTTGAGTGTTGTAGCATCCCATAAATGCGACGGCCGCCGACAAAAAACACACAATCGCCAATATTCCCAGAACATTTCGTATCATAGGTCCTCCAGTTGTCAATCAGGGATCATAGAATCCGCAGTACTTCGGTTTCCAGAGTTCATCAAGCTTCGTCAGTGTGTACGTGAACCAGCCGCCACCAATAGAATCGGCGCCTGTAACAAAGAGATCAACGCGAAAACCATCGGGTCCGCGTGACAACACACGATGGACTCGTACGAGCAGTTCTCCGGTCACCAAATCGTGGTGTTTTTCGCAAATCTCGAACGGCACGCCAACGTCGGGCGGAATGAAACCGTCGGGCAATGAAGACCGAGGAAGGACGATCCGACGTAAAACGGGCGACTTCCCCTGACCGAGGTCACCCAGATACATTCTGGCGTCGGACAGTGCATGGATATCTGAAAACAAGTGCGCAAGTACAACCTTCAGCGCATCCCCGGCACCGGGGGCATCGTAGTTCAGGAGAGACGGTTGGAACATCGGGACACTTGGCTCGATGATGACCTCGTCCCGGTAGGTCCACCAATTCCATTTCGAATTGTCTGAGACGACCGACAGCACTTCGGCCACTGTGATGGCCGGTACCGAAAGACGGAATTTCAGTTCCGGGCTGGTGTGGTTTGACACAGCGCAGACATGGTAGTTCGGCCCGAGTTCCTTCCACTCCGACGGCTTGAATGAATCCCGCAGGTACACGCTGAATTTGAGCGGCGGGCCACCGGGGTATTGTCGGGCGTATTCAGTCTGGAGAGTTTCCGCAAGGTTGGTGACAGAATTAACCGTGATGTTCAGATTCGTCAACACGGCTTCGACCGGGGGATAATCCCTTTGGCGTTCGACGTTCTGCGTTCCGCGTTCGGCACTCACCAGTTCCAGCCGGTCGACACCCTGCATGAAGTTGTCTTTCTTGGTCTTGGGGTTCGCACCGGTCAAAGTCACGGTCAACACATTCTCACCTTGCACCAACTCCACAATGCCCGCCTGAACCACATGGGTCTCGACCTTCTCCGCAAAAGCATCGTACGCCGTAATCAGGCGCTTGCCGTTCAGCGCGATATCCGCGATACCGTAATCATTCGCGTGCGTCAGGCCCAGCGTCAACGCATAGCGTCCCGCGCGGGACATGCCGAAGGTCAGCGTCAGCACATCGCCCGGTCTGCCGTCGCGCCACCAGAGCTGCTTGCCGCCGCTCCACCCCGCATCCTTGTGCCCGTCCTGAACTGACACATGCCCGCGGCTCGCCGTAGCCTCCATATCCTCACCCTCAATCACACCCTCTGTATGCATCTTGAGCGGGATGATGTCACGGCGCATACGCGCCACAGGCTGCGCCGCACGATCCGGCTCAGGCCCTCGGTTTGCGCGGCCGCCCGGCTTCATGTACCAACAGGCGCTCGGTGCGTAATTGATCACCGCATCCGCCCGATGATGCCAAAGCTCCATGTCAAACCGAAGACTGGAGCGGAACGGGATCCGGTCTAAGGCCCGGTGACGGACATTGACGACCAGTCCTTCGCTCTTGGCTCCATCTCCGACCGGCTGCGCCAGAAATGGATGCGTAAAGACGTTCGGGTTGCTCCAGGCGTAACCGTAGTAGTCCTCAGACCCCGTACCGATGAATGAGGGGAAGGTCTCACCGTCCACAAAGATTTTTTCATCACCCTCCCCCCACCAGGCCCGAACCGTGTTGAACAGGGTCACGCCTGTCCCCGCCAGCACGCCCTCTCCCTGCAGCGTCACATAGTTCAGATCGTGATGCCCGTCCGGGCCGACACGCACCGGCTCGTGTCGATACTCGGTCCAGCCCGCGCCGAAATACATGCTACGGCTGTCCCAGCGCCACGGCGCGGTCATCAGCACACCCTGCGTCACGGCCACCGCATTCGTGCCCAGATTGTGCAAGGTTAACTCGCAGCGCCTGCGGAACGGCATGACCCAGGCCGACTCCATCAGACCGCCGCGCGATACCTGCGTGTACCACGTTCGCGAAGGCGCGAGTCGGTAGCCTGTGCCGAAAAACTCCCCGGCCGGTATCCAGACCGTGCGCACGCCGTCAAAGGCCATCTCGATCACGGTCGAGCGCAGCGCCTGATCGTCGCGCCCGCCATTCAGCGCCAACGTCAGCAACCGCACCGCACGCGCGCCTTCAACCGTGTGCGTGACCGACGCGCCCGGCGCAAGCACGCCGTCCAGTCGGATCTCGCGTGCCGTGCGCCGGTCCACCCCCAAACCGCCGCCGACAAGCGCACGACGCACCTCGGAAAGCGCGCTGACATCGCGACGCACGGCTTCCAACGAAAAACTTTCGACCGCCGTCCCCGTAGGGTACGTGCGGCATTCTGCGTTGTAGTAGAAACATTCGCCACGGCCCAACGTCGCGCTCTCATACGTCACTACGCACCGCGCGGCATACGGGATCGGCAGATACAAGTTGTGGCCGCGTTTGAGATAATCCGTATGTTCCGAGACCGATGCCGCCAGCGGATAGCCGCACAGCACGCTGCCACTGAGCACTTCCAGCACGGGGCCTTCGATTTCCGGTGTGGATCGTCCATCGAGATAAACACGCAATATGCCCGAGCCATCAGTGCCGGCTACCGTGACCCAGAAGCGCACCAGCGCCCCGGGGCCTGCGGTGTCCACCATCACATGCTCGCGCCGCACGCCGTTGGTCTCCACACGCAAAAAATGACTGAAGTCGTTATTCGCATACCAGCCGGGCTGATCCGGCGCGACCGACCCCCGGTCGTAGCTGCTGAACTGCCGGCTCGTATAGGCCGGCTCTGGAAACCGCGCCATCTCTTCGCGGTCTACCATCTCCGCCAGCAGCGAGCGCACCGTGACCGGACGTTCTGAAGAAAACCATCCCGCCAGCGACGTTCCAGCCGCCAGCACCAACACCATGCCGATCATTTTCCGTCGCATAGCCTTCCCCTTCCGCTTCTTTTCGGATGCACTGGCATCCGTAAAACAACCCAGAAACACTCAGGTTCCAATGATGACACCCATTATGCGAGGTGGGGCAAAAAGAGTCAATCTCATGCGCATCAGATACACATTTCGACCGCTGTTTTACTAGACCCCGAGCCCCTGTCTCCTCTATACTGTCTCCATAAAGGGGGTTTCTGTATGTTGCGTTCTTCAATCAACCGGCGTGGATTCCTGTTGCGCGCCGCTGCGTTCACCACCGTTGCCAGCACCACCGTTGGGCGTGCGAACTCGACAGCACCGTCGGCCACCGTCACGTTGGGCGTCATCGGCTGCGGCGGCCGCGCCACGCAAATGATACCGGTTTTCCTGAACCAGCCCGGCACCCGCATGCTTGCGGTCTGCGATGCGGTGCGCGAACGGCGCGAACGCGCCAAGGCCACGGTCGACGCTTTTAACGGCAACACAGACTGCACGGCCTACCGCGACTTCCGTGATCTTCTCGCACGCAAGGACATCGACGCCCTCTATATCGCGACCGGCGACCGCTGGCATGCGCGTCTCGCGATCTACGCCATGCAGGCCGGCAAAGACGTCTACTGCGAAAAACCGATCTCGCTCTCCATCCACGAAGGCGAGGCCGTCGTGAAGGCTGCCGCGCGCTACCACCGCGTGTATCAGGGCGGGGTACAGCGCCGTACCGTCGGCAACTTCATGACCGCCATGTCGCTGGTCAAGAACGGACGCCTCGGCCGCATCCACACGGTACACGCCGGCATGGCGGGCATGGGGCGCTCGGCGGCCAACCACTTTCTGCCCGAAGAGAAAATGCCGCCGATCGACGAGATCGACTGGGATATGTGGCTCGGCCCCACCCCCTGGCGCCCTTACAACAACGCCTATCTCAAGCGCTGGCACGGCGAATACGACTACCACGGCGACCTCACCGAATGGGGCAGCCATACCCTCGACCTCTGCCAGATGGCGCTCAACCGTGAACACATCACGCCAGTCCGCTACAAGCCGATCGACGACACCACCGTACATGCCTGGTATGCCGACGGCATTCAGGTGGTGATGCGCCAGAAAGGCTTCCGTAACTCGTGCGCCGTGCGCTTCGAGGGCGATGAGGGCTGGGTCGAAACCGACGACTCCGGCGACATCCAAGTTTCCTCCCCCACCCTGCTGGACACCCGCGCCATCCAATCCGAAAGCTGGATGCGTCCGGTGGCCCATCCGGCCGAGTTCATCGCCTGCGTCAGGTCGCGCCAAACGCCGACCGCACCGGCCGACGCGCTGCACATCACGCACGTCGCCTGCCATGCCGCCACGATCGCTTATCACTTGAAGCGTGAACTCACCTTTGATCCCGCCGCGCTTGCGTTTGTCAACGATGCCGAGGCCAACCGCCTCATCCACCGTTCAAACCGCGCTCCCTGGTCCATCTAATCCTGTACGAGGTTACACCATGTCCATTGTTGCCCTCACCGCCCGTCTTTTCACACATGTGCCGCGCCGCAAGGCTGTCATCCTGCCGCTCTTCGCGGCCGCGCTGTTTGCAGTGCGTCCGCTCGTTGCCGATGAGGCCGCGCTGCTCCGCCAACTTGCCGAGGGCACCCCGGCCGAAAAAGACAGCGCGCGCCAAACCCTGCTGGTCAGCGCCACAGCCGCCGCCATCCCGACGCTCACTGCCCAGCTCGCGCGTCCCGAGACCTTCGACAGCGCCTGCCTGTTGCTGGAAGCCCTCGGCCTGCCTGAAGCCGATGCCGCCCTGCGCGCCGCGCTCACCACGCTGGATGGTCGCGAACTGGCCGGTGTGATCGCCGCCCTGACCCGCCGTGCAGACACCGCCGCCGAAACCGCGATTCTTGCGCTGGTCGACCGTCCGCAACCGGTGCGTTCCGCCGCGTTGGCGTACCTCGGCAAACTCGCCACCCCCCGCGCATTGGCTGCGCTGGCCGCCGCACCGCAAGACGCAATCACGGCCGATGCCACGCTCGTAGCCGCAGAGACGCTGCTCGCGCGCGGCGACGAAAAGCAGGCCCTCGCACTCTATGCACGGGTCTCGGACGACACCCGTCTGGCGGATCACATCCGGCTGGCTGCCTTTTGCGCACGCGTCACCGCTGACCCCGACCGCGCGCACACGCTGTTGCCCGCCGCATTGAACCATGCTTCGGCAGTGTGGCGTGGCACTGCCGCCCGCCTCACCGCCCAACTCCCGGACAAGCTACTGAAACGGCGTGGCGAAGACTTGATGAAAGCACTCGAACCGCAGGGCCGCCTCGCTGTCGTGCAGGCGCTGGTCCATGCCAAGAAACGCGCCGGTGCACCGCTGGTGCGTGCCGCGTTGAAAGACGGTCTTGATGCGCCCTCCCGGCTGGCAGCCGCCGCCGGACTCGGCGATATCGGCGATGCCGATGACGCGGATGCGCTGATCGCACTGCTCGGCCAGACGGACGACGCGCTGGCGGATGCGGCGCGCATGAGCCTGATTAAGTTGGATGACCCCAAGGCCGACGCCCGGATCGCGAAAGCGCTTGCGCGGCGCCCGGCCAACGACGCCGCCCTCACGCGCCTACTGGGCGTCGCGGCCTTCCGCAAAACACCGCGTGCCGCACCGGCCATCGCTGAACACCTCGCGGCCACCGCGCCAACCGTGCGCACCGCCGCATTCCAGGCGCTGACCGAACTCGCGACCGACAAACAGATCCCGGCGCTCGTCGCGGCCTTCTGCAAAGCCGCTGATCCCCAAGAACGGCGCGCCGCTGAAAAGGCGCTCATGGCCTGCTCGCGCCGTGAACCTGACGCGACCACCGCCGCCATTCTGCCGTTGTTCGCCGGAGCCGATGCCGAACGCCGCAGCAGCCTGCTACAGGCGACCGGTCTGGCCGGCACGCCAGCCGGGCTGGAGTTGATCCAACGCGCCGTGGACGACAGCGAACGCGCTGTGGCCGATGACGCCGTGCGCGTACTGGCTAACTGGAAAGAGAAGACCGCCGCCCCTAAGTTGTTGCAATTGGCTAAAACCTATCCCAACACCAGTCTGCGCGTAATCGCGCTGCGCGGTTATATCCGGCTGATCGATCAAGAGCAGGACCAAGCTGGTCGCGCCACCATGTTGCGAGAAGCCAGCGCACTGGCCACGCGGACGCAGGAGAAGGCCCTCGTCGCAGGTGCTTGGCGCACCGTGCCCACCCCCGAGGCGGTCGCCGCGCTCACACCGATGCTGGACGATCCCGCGCTTAAAACCGAGGCGCTCAAGTCTCTCAAAGTCATCGCACTGCACACCCCTGTGGACGTGCCGGACAAAGCGCCCGGCTCCCTACTCACGCCCCTGACCTTTGTGCCGCGCCGCATCGGCACCTACCGCTCAGAAGCCTGCTGCGTGGCCGATTTCAACGGCGACGGCAAACTCGACATCGCCGCCGGCCCCTACCTCTACCTCGCCCCCGACTGGAAGGCCGTGCGCATCCGCACCGTTTCCAGCAACGTCGGAGAGGATGGCAAAGGCTACGCCGATGACTTCTGCAACCTAGTCGTCGATGTCAACAAGGACGGCAAGCCCGACATTCTGGCGGCCTGCTGGTTTTCGAAAACCTCCTACTGGTACGAAAACACACTGGGCAGTTCCAAAGAGCTGTGGCCCGAGCATGTCATTGACCCGCTGGGCAACCACGAAACCGGCACGCTGGTCGATATCGACGGCGACGGCAAAGCGCTGGAGTTTCTGCCTGACACGCATGTGACCGTCTGGTACGAACCGGGTACGCTGACCAACGGCCAGCCCGGCTACGTGCGCCACACGATCTCCATGGACAAGACAACATTCGGTACCGGCGTCGGCGATATCAACGGCGACGGACGCCCCGACGTGATCCGGCCCAACGTTTGGTACGAGGCCCCGAAAGACATCCGCAAGGACACATGGAAGAAGCATCCCATCGCCTTGGGCGGCAAAGACGGCAAGGTCGAGCACACCGCCAACATCATCGTCTTCGACGTCAACAAAGACGGACTGAACGATCTCATCACCAGTGCGGCCCACAAGCACGGCATCTTCTGGTACGAGCAGCAGCGCGATGCATCCGGCACCATCTCTTGGCGTCAGCATCTGATCGACGACACCTGGACGCAACCGCACTATCTGGCGTTCGCCGACATCGACAACGACGGCAACAAGGAAGTCATCGTTGGCAAGCGTTTCATGGCCCACAACGGCGGCGACCCCGATGCCTTCGGTAAACTGTGCGTGTTCTACTACCGTTTCACTCCCGGCCCGAATCCGGTCTTTCGCAAGCATGTGGTCACTTACGACGAGGGCGTCAGCGCCGGCCTCAACATCGTGCCGGTTGACATTGATGGCGATGGCGACATCGACCTCATCACCACCGGCAAATGGGGCGGCCCCGTGATCTACGAGAACCGGATGACCGAGTGGGTTTCCGACGACGAACGCCGGGCTGCACTTGGAGTCAAGCCCACTGTCCCCGAGCCGCTGCCGGTCGACAATCTGGCGCTCGCTTCGCGCGGTGCCAAGGCCTCATCCGACAGCGAACTGCCCGGCAACGCCGGATGCACCGCGCGCCTCAACGACGGCAAACGCAGCACGCACTCCGACTTCCCCGCCACCCGCTGGCACTCCGCGCTCACGCCGATGCCGCACTGGGCCGAGATCAAACTCGCCAAGCCCGCCGCCGTGCGTCGCGTTATCGCGCATTTTGCCGATCCCAACGGCTATGCCACGGCGTTCGAGATCCAGGTCAAAAAGGGAGACGCATACACGACCGTCTACAAGACCGACAAAAACCGCGACGGCAAGTCGGTCAACGTCACCTTCGATCCGGTGCAGACCGACACCGTGCGCTTCGTGTTCAGCGCCAATGCCAACCCCGCCTACCCCAACGCCGCGCAACTCAGCGAACTCGAAGTCTACGCAGAGTGAGTGAGACGGCGACCCCCTAGCAAACTCAACTGCTGTTTTAGGCTAAACGAACGAGGCTCTTGCTCCCTCGTGGCATGGGCGTCCCGCCCATGAAACACGGGCAAGATGCCCGTGCCACGACACCTGCAAGTAAACCTAAAAACGGCAGTTGGGCGTACGGATTTTGAGCAAAGCCGCGTTGGTTCAAACCGCGCGGCGGCGCGGAATGAGCGGGTGGAGCCCATAGATCTCGCGTTCGATCGTCTCGACGACCCGCACGCGCGACGTCTCATCTAATGCCAGCGGCCACGCCATCAGATTGGACGGCTCGGTCGCCTTGCCCACGTAGGGCGGCAAGGTCACGGAACGTCCACAGTAGTGGAACCCCAGACGTTGGTAAAAGGAGACACGGCGCGCCGCATAGAGGTCAGTGCCAAACGGCTCCACGTCGAGCACGACGGGACCGCCTACATGGCACTGCACCGCGCGTAACGCCTGCTGGCCGAGACCTGCCGACCGGAACGCGGCACCAATCGCCACATGCTCGATAAAGCAGAAACCGGGCAGCGCCCACATGCCGAGCACGCCCACCACCTCTTGGCCGCGCAGAATGGCGGAGAAGCGGTAGCGCGGCTGGCGCATCACCTTCAGATGTTCAAACAACGAGCGGCGCTCAAAATCAGCGAACGACTCAGTGTAGATAGACCAGGCTTTTTGAAACATCTCGCCTTCAGGGGCGAGGTGCGAAGAAAACCACAATCCACCTTGGTGGAGAGGTAGGTCCATTTGACCTACCATCGAACAGACCTCACAGGGTCTGTCAGATGCTATAATACTCATAGGCTCGCCGCCTCGCAAGCGATGCGGCGATTGCCAACTCACTTCTTCTCGTGTCGGTTTATACCCGGCTAAACGCCGGAGCCAGCAACCGGTGTCTCTGGTCAATGACCGTTGCGAAACACCTTTCGGTTGCATCACGATGGGGAGTAGTGTACGCTTTCCCCACTGGCTTGACAAGTGGGAAAAATGATCGATTTTCGGCTCGATTTTCGGCTCCTCGATTTTCGGCTCGAAATCGGTCAGTGACGGGGGGTACGAAGACAATGCGTTTCTGGTGGAAAGGAGAGCTGAGAGTCGGGCGCCCTCGCCCGCAACAGCGTGCCTTACAAAAGAGTGTGGCACGGGCATCTTGCCCGTGTTTCATGGGCGGGACGCCCATGCTACGGGGTTTTTGCTCCCTTGAGAACCAAACCGCGCAGCGGAATCTCGACCGGCCTGACGGCACGTTTTTCCCGTGTTATGACGGAAACGCAAACATCACCGGATATGTTGATGGTTCCGGCAACATCCGCGCCCATTACGGATACTCGCCTTTCGGCGAAACCACCGTACAAAGCGGCGACCTTGCCCACACTTTTAGGTTCCGCTTCTCAACTGAGTACTGGGACGAAGAGACCCGCTCCTAAACCAACTCCCCTGTTGAGCGCGGGCGGTATATCAACTATCCTATGCGCATGGCTGTAGATTCATCCCGCTTCACCGGTTACATCACGGATCACCGCTGCCTCGACGAGGCGGTGGCTGAGATGATCGCGCGCCATCAGTTGCTGCATGCGGTCACGCGTCTGGGTATTGCGGTCTCTGGTGGTGCCGACTCTGTGGCTCTCCTTCATCTGTTGCTTCCGGAGTGCCGGGCGCGCGGTATCGCGCCGACTGTCCTGCACCTGAATCACGGACTGCGCGCGGAGGCGGATGAGGAGGCGCGTTTTGTCGAGGCGCTCGCCGCCGACGCCGGACTGCCGTTCGTGAGTCGCCGTGTGGCGCTTGCCGAGCGTCCGGCGGATGGGCGCTCGCTTGAAATGGCCGCGCGCGATGCGCGTCTGGATTTCTTCCGCCACGCCTACGAGGAGTGTGCGCTGAACGCGCTCGCCACCGGCCACCATGCCGACGACGTGGCCGAAACTTTGCTGATGCGCCTGGCTCGCGGTGCCGGTGCCGCAGGTCTCGCCGGTCTGCGCCCGCATACGTATCTCGACGGCTGCCGCATGATCCGTCCGTTGCTCGCGATCTCCGGCGCGGCTCTGCGCGCTTGGTTGCGCGAACGCGGTCTGACGTGGTGCGAAGATGCCTCGAACCGCGACCCCGCGATTCCGCGCAACGCGGTGCGCCACGTCGTGCTGCCGTATCTTGAGACCACCTGGTCCGCCGACTTGCGCGCGCGCCTTTGCCAGTCGGCCGAAACCCTGCGCGAGGATGACGCCTTGCTGGATACGCTCGCCCGACAGCGGTTCGCCGCGCTCGCCGCCGATGATGGTGCATTGCCAGTCGATGACCTGTTGCGCGAACCGCTGGCCTTGCAACGCCGCATTTTGCGCCTCTGGCTTTATCGCCATGCGTCCTCTGATGCGGCGGGCTTCAGCACGGTACAGCGCCTGCTGACGCTTTGCCGCGAATCCGGCGATTGGCGCACCACCTTGCGCGGAGCGACCGTTGTCGAGTGCCGCAACTGCCGCCTCTCTTTTCAGCAGCAGCCGTCCGAGTGCGCCGCCCCCCTACCCGCTGTGCTGACGGTTCCCACCGTGCAGCCGCTCCGCTGGGGCGCGTTCGAGATCACCGCGACCCACGATACCGGCATCTTTAGTTTGGCTAATGGCGTCGGACATTTCCCGGCCGCCTGCACGCTGAGCGCGGCCGCGCTGGAGGAACGCGCCTTGACCGTACGTGCGCGTCAGCCGGGCGACCGCATCGCGCCGACCAACATGAACGGCTCAAAAAAAATTCAGGATCTCTATGTCGACGCCAAACTGCCTGAGGTACAGCGCGACACCGTTCCGCTGATTGTCTGCGACGATGAGGTTATTTGGGTGCCCGGCTACCGTGTGGCGCGCCGCTACGCTGTGCCCGCGCCCGACGCCCCCAGCGTGCGGCTCACGGTTCACGCGTGCGACTCAGCGCATAAAGACGCCGCTGAGTAGGCACGTAGAGCGTACCGTTGGCAGCGGTGGGCGAGCCGCTGATCGGTCCGTCCAGCATGACGGTGGAGAGCACCTTTTTCTCGCGCGCGGCAGCGAGGATCGTGAACTCGCCGCGACGGGTGCCGATGTAAACCTTGCCGTCCGCGACCAACGGCGAGGCCCACATTTCTCCCTGAATCTCATGCGTCCAGCAGGCGCGTCCGGTCTTCGCATCGACACAGTGAATCGTGCGCCCCATGTCGGCGGCGAACGCCAAGCCGTTCCAAACCGCAGGCGTCGAGAGCGTATGGCGCAACAGCGGATAGGACCAGATGCGGGCGGTGGCAGTGATATCGCCGTTGCCTGCGGCGGGATCGAGGCAGAGCAGCCACGCCTCGCGCTTGCCCCACCAGATGTCGCCGCCGCCGGCCACGTAGAGCCGGCCGTCAGCCAGAACCGGCATCGCGTGGATCGTGCTGGGACTCTCCTTGCGGTTGGCGACATACCGGTGGACTTGCTCCTTGGGAGCAGATGGATCGCAGTCGAACCACCACACTTTTTTCAGCTTCTGCACGTGGTCGGTCACCTCAGTCACTGGCTCGAAGGCGTAGACCACACCGTTCGGCGCGGCGTAGATAATCAGCGTACGACCATTGACCGTGGTCAGGGCGGGCGAGGCCCACGTACAATGAAAGATATCCGGTCCGATGTGCTCGTCATCACGCGCCACGAGTTTACCTGTCTCTTTATCGAGCACGATCAGGCAGGGCGCATCGGGCGAGGCGATATGGCGGTGCGTGTCATCCACGCCATTCGAGGTGTTGGCGTACAGAAACCGTCCGTGCAGCAACGGCGAACAGTGAGCCGCGTCGTGTTGGCGCACGTTGAGTTCCGCGATCATGTCATAGCACCACAGGATATCGGCATCATTCGCGGTAGGCGGAATCGGCGGCTTGCCGGCAGGCACACTGTAGCTGGCTTCGTCCATGAACGGTCCGTCGTTGCCGTTTGCCATGCCGGCGGCATCGAGACACAACACCTCGCCACGGCTGCTGACCACATAGACGCGGTCGCCCTCGACCGTAGGCGGCGAGCAGACGCCGCTGCCGGTCCAATCCCAATAGATGCTGGTGGTGATTTTCGGCACAACCAACTGCCAGAGGAACTTGCCGGTGCGCTCGTCAAAACACATCAACACACCGCGATCACCGGTGTGACGCGGATCACGCGGCCGTCCGTTGTTGGTGCCGATGTAGACGCGTCCGCCAGCCACAATCGCCGTGGCATGGGTCTCGGTACCGATCTCAGCGATCCAGCGCACGTTGCGGCCGCTTTCAAGATCGAATGAATCCGGCAAACCGCGCTCGGCAGAGACCATGTTACGCGAATAGCGCTCGCCCCACTGCGGCTGATCGGCTGCATGCACACACACGATGCTCAACCCGGACACCAGCGCCACGAGACGGCTTGCATGACGGAGCATACGGCCAGACGTGCCGCGCTCTCGAATCAAAGAGTGTTCAACATCCTTCACGACGGCATGATAGCATAAGTTGGGTTTTTGATTTCAGGTTTCATGACGTTTCATGTTTCATGGTTGGAAGTTCAGCGTTCGGCGTTCGGCGTTCTCGTTCCTGCCTGCGTGTAATCCCACGCCTTGAAACCAAGCGCAAACGCGGGAGATTCGGGCTTGAGGCGGAAGTCGCACGCTTCGGCGTTCTCGAAGAGCGGATCAGCGTACATGCCGCCGACCTCCTTGCCGCACGCCTGCCACGCATCCCACGCAAGACCGTCGAGTTCCGGCTTGCCGGTGTAGTCGTACCAGAGATTAGCGGCCCAGATGCCGCCCACGCCGCGCGGTCCGCGTCCGACGAGCGGTCCTTCGCGCACGACAACAATGTTGTTCACAAAATGCAAGGAGCAAGGGATGTCCTGCACCACCTGACGCGCCATGCGCACGGCACCGAGTTTTCTGTTCCAGGCGAAGATATTGTTGCGGATGATACAGCCCGCGCCGTAGTGCTGGTGGAAACCGCCGTCCGTCGTGTTCCAGCACAGGTTACGCTCCATCACGATGCCCTCGGAACCTTCGTCGGTGTACAGCGCCCATCCGCCGTAAGAGTAGGACCACACGTCATGGACCACATTATCGTGTACCGTCGTGCCAAAGCTCGTGCCGAGCGTGTAGACGCCGCCCATGTCGCTCATGATGCCTTTGCCGAGATCATAGATCTTGTTGAAAGCAATCTCATTGCGCTGCGCGACACTGCCATAAAAGCCCCATGTCCAACCCACGGAAACACCCGTGTAGTAAAAGTCATAAATCTCACAGTGCGTCACTTTCGTGTCCGACGCATGCGTCAGCGCCACGCCCGTGCCTTCATGGTCGAAGCGGCCGCCCCGGCGGATCACGCAATTGTCGATCACGTTGAATGCGGTCGAACGCGGCGCAAGCGTTGTGATGATCCGGCGCTTGAGCGTCTCGCCTTTTGCGACATAACCACCGGAGGCGCCCATCCAGATGCCGCCCGCGCCCAGATCCTCGATCGTGCAGTTTGTAATCCGGTTGGAGACGCAGCCATCGTTGAAGCGCAGCGCGTAGTTGCCCGTATGCGCGATCGTGCATGTGTCGAATGTGACGCGGTGCGCGCCCTCGGCAGTCACGAGGCCGTCCGATCCGCTGGACGCCTGATGCTGCCAGCTTTCCGTAGGGCCATTTGCGGGAAGCCCCGGTGTTTGCGGAACATCGCTGTACGCGAATGTCAGATTGCGGAAAGCGATGTCATGCACGAACGCACCCTTGTCTGGATCACCCTTGAACGCGACTAGTTGGCTCAGCTTGGCGCTTGGCGCGATCACAACCGCCGTCGCGATGGTCTCACCCTCCAGCGGCCGATAGCGCACACGGCCCGCCTTGACGTCATAAAACCACTCGCCCGGCGCATCGAACGCGCTCCGTACGTTCTCGAAGGCGACAAGCGTCTCGCGCTCGTTCCACTTCACCCAGCCGTGCCAGTCTCGCGGCGACCAGGTCTCGACCGTCATCGTGGCGGGGTCGAACCGGCGCAGGATACGGCGCGCCGTGCTCCACTTATGCACCACGTACATCTGCGCGTACGGCAACTCGTCAGCCGGAATCTTGCCGAGCGCGGCGGCGGACTCGTTCGTCAGCGTAGCACGCTCGACATACGAGACCTTACCCTCCGCGTTCGTCACCACGATGATACTCGGTTTCACGATATTGAAATAACTCGCCGTCCCCTGGCCGCCATTTGGCAGGCGCGCACGGTCGGCGCGACGCCCGTTGACCCACAACTGTTCGAAATAGGCGGGTTTCCCGTCAGGCGCTGCTGGAATTGGCGCGGACCATGTACCGTCCGCCTCGGCGGTCCATCCCTTGATCACGCTACCACCGGAGATCGTCGCGCCCTCACCCTCGCCCACCCAAGTGACCGGTGCCTGCGGCGTGCCGGAATCGGCGGGCGTAAACGTAAGCGTCTCTGCAAGTGCGTAGATGCCGGGCTTCACGATCACCGTCCAAGCCTCTTTGTTGCCCTTCGCCTTCGACGCACGAATCATCTCCAGCGCGGCCTGCGGCGTCAGGCCGTCCGGAGCGACCACCACCTCACCCGCCTGAACGAGTGCCGCTGAAATAAAACCCAAGAAAACACCCGCAAAACAAACTCTGCTCCCCATTTCAAGCCTCCCATGAACGTTGCAACTGACCGCATGATAGCAAAATGCGGCGGTGGGGCAAACGCACTTCTGAACAATAAAGAGGCAGGTGTTTGGAACGGCAGGTGTTTGGAATAGGCACATGCGGAACTATCGTAATTAGTCGTGCGCTGATTTTGTTTCGTGAATGGTTGCCGAGCTGCCTGTGCCCACACCTTTCAAGGTGTGGGCACGGGCATGGTTCGGACATGGGCCGCGACGGCGGTGCGTTTTTTGGCGCGTTGCTCGAGACGAGCCTTTAAAACCGGTGGTGTCGGCGTGGTTGCCCGGTACGCGCGGGGTGCGTTCTGGCATACCTGGATGAAAAGGTTGATATGCCCACACCTTTCAAGGTGTGGGCACGGGCGTGGTTCGGACATGGGCCGCGACGGCGGTGCGTTTTTTGGCGCATTGATCGAGACGGGGTTTTCGTACTAAACGCCCGTCCCTTGGCAGTACCGATCGGCGAGTGAGCCCTCAATCTGATTGCCCCTTGATCAGGCGCCAAGACGAGGGACGTTTTTTCATGACGTGCCACTCTTGTTTACGGTGTCACGCGATCACAAGTCCGCGTGCCGCGCGATCAGTTGCAAGAACGTCTCCAAGAAAAAATTGCGGTCGGGGTGGAGCGACCACACCGCGTCTTTGTCGACGATCATTTTCCGCTCGGAAAGCTTGTTCAGATGCCGCGCCAATGCTTGCCGAGAAATGTGTGTCTCCTGCGCTAGAACGGGGGTAGCGAGGTTGCCCTTTATAAGAAGACAATGCAGCACGGTCAACCGTCGCGGATGCGTGTAGGCGGTCAGGTTGTGGATGATTCGGTCAGTTGTCCATTTCTCCGTGAGGATCGCCCGACTGACAACCGCCAAAATGTGCGCCGCCGCGGGCACGAGCGGATCCGGCGAGGGAAAATAATGAACCCAGCGGCTCTGCCGTCTCGCGCTAAGGAGTCCCCGCGCCTGTAGCGCCCGCAAGCACAGGCTGGCATGATCGTCGGGAACGGCGGCCTGCTTGGCGATCTCGCCGACTGACTGGCCCGGCTGGCGCAACACGACCTCAAGGCAGCGGAGTCTGCGCTCATTGGCCAAGACCCGGCATGTGCGCCAAATGGTTGGATGGTAACTCATCAGTGTTCCCCCGTTTCTGGATCAGCCCGCGCACACCGTGGTGGTGCTCACGCCTGTGCTTCGCTGACGCCCACACCTTTCGATGCGCGAAAGTTAACACGGCGCACGGTGACAAGTCAACAGATTATCGAAGTTAGACAAAACAGCTTTTTGAGCGGTGTGTTTCACTGGTGTTTGGTACACAAAAGAAACGCTCTCATAAATGGTTGCCGAGCTGCCTGCGCCCACACCTTTCAAGGTGTGGGCGCAGGCATGGTTCGGGCATGGGTCGCGACGGCGGTGCGTTTGTTGGCGCGTTGATCGAGACGGGCCTTTAAAACCGGCGGTGTCGGCGTGGTTGCCCGATGCGCGCGGGGTGCGTTTTAGCATGCTCGGCTGAAGGGGCTGATATGCCCACACCTTTCAAGGTGTGGGCACCGGCATGGTTCGGGCATAGATCGCGACGGCGGTGCGTTTGTTGGCGCGTTGAACGAGACGGGCCTTTAAAACCGGCGGTATCGGCGTGGTTGACCGATGCGCGCGGGGTACGTTTTAGCATGCTCGGCTGAAGGGACTGATATGCCCACACCTTCCAAGGTGTGGTCACCGGCATGGTTCGGGCATAGGTCGCGACGGCGGTGCGTTTGTTGGCGCGTTGATCGAGACGGCCTTTAAAACCGGCGGTGTCGGCGGGGTTGCCCGATGCGCGCGGGGTACGTTTTAGCATGCTCGGCTGAATGGGCTGATACGCCCACACCTTTCAAGGTGTGGGCACGGGCGAGGACGTTCGCCCAGGCGGCGTATCGCACCGCCGCTTCTGAACGCCGGACATCGAACGCCGAACGCCGAAGTGAAACAAACAGTCCAGTTTTGTTTCACCGCGACGAAGTGAAACAAATCCTTGCCTAAATCGAATTAGGTCGCGGGCTCCGTCCGTGTTAGGAAAAGAAAGAAAGAAAATCGGCAGACGCACATTCGAGCTGTTAGCCCGCCGCCCGCGTTTCGCACGGGAATGTAAATGAGGATAACTTTGATGTAAGTTATAGGCGCACATTCGAGCTTGAAGCGGTGAAGGTTAGCCCGTATACTCCGAAATAGTTGATCCTCATGGCGTACCGAAAAAGGAGACTCCAAATGGCTTCCCTACGGATTGAACACACACTTCACACACTTGCTTGCTGTGTGGCTTTGGTAACAGCCGCGTCTGTCTCAGGCGCGGAAAGAACATGGACCGGTGCCGGGGCGGACGCCCGTTGGACCACGGCGGCAAACTGGGCGGAAGGCGGAGTCGCAGCCTCTGACACGCTGCGTTTTGGCGGCACCGTGCAGCCCGTCACGACCAATGATTTCGCTACCGACACAGCGTTCTCAGGTCTCACCTTTCTGCCTGACGCGGTTGGCTTTACGCTCGCGGGCAACCGCATCACGCTTAACGGTGACCTCGTCAACCAATCGTCCGTCTCACAGACCGTCTCACTGCCCTTGCTGATCACGGCGACGGCGGACCGCACACTTAACGCTGCAAATGGTCCGATGACGTTGACTGACTCGCTGAATTATGACACTGGCACCACGTCCCGCTCTTACAAGAAGACCGGTTCCCATGAACTGCTCTTCTCCGGGTCAACCCAGGTGACCAACCTCTACAGTCGTTTCGCGCTCAATGAAGGCACGTTGCGTTTCGCATCGGGATCGACATTTCATCTGGTCAACTTCAGCAATGATCGCAATGTCTTCCGCATCGGCGATGTCGCCAACAAACAATCCGCCATCATCGTTGAGCCGGGCGCAGATGTGGCACTCGGCGGGCTCTCCCTACAGATGACCTCAGTACCGGGAGGTACCGGAAGTTTCGACCTGCTCGTCAACGGCGGTCGCTTTGAACTCACCGGCACGGACAACACCTTCGGCGATATGACCGGCAACCGTACCGCAATTGTGATCAACAACGGCGGCATCTTCACAAACGGCACGGAAAACGCCTGGGTACATGCCGGCACACGCTGCCCCTTCACCCTTGAACTCGACGGCGGGACCGTCTGGTTGCAGCGGCTCTCACTGGGACGTGAATCCGGTGCGGGCGACCGTCAGTTAGGGCGCGCCGACATCGACATCCGCCGCGGCCTCTTTGTCGTCAACAATGCCTTCCACTGGATGAGCACAAGTTGGACGCTCCGCACCAACATCGTCACACTCGGTAACGGCACGCTGGGCAGCGCAACGCTCAGTTCGGTCAGCATGTCGCGCGCAACCACATCCGGTACTGCGATTCTCAATCTGAACGGCGGCGTTTTGGAGTGCCGCAACGGCTCTGGCAACTTCCTGAGTGGCTTGAACCAGGTCAACATGATGGCGGGCGGCGTGATCATTGACACATCGAACAACGCTGTGAATATCACGGAACCGATCATGCGTGATCCTTCGCTCAGCCTAGACGTGAGGGATGGCGGCCTGACCAAACGCGGCGCCGGTTCTCTGACCTTTTCCGGGCCGACCAATGAGTTCAATGGTCCTCTGCGCGTCGAGGACGGTTCGCTGCGCATTTCGCCCGGCATGCTTTCGGACCTCGAAGAGATCTATCTCGCCCCCGGCAGAACCTTGAGCTTCCGTGGTAGCCACCGCCAGAATCTGGCGCCGCAGCGCCTCTGTCTAGGCGACGCCGTGACGACCAGCCGACTAGATCTAGACGTCTCGGTCGACGATCTGACCTGTGACACGATCCACATCCCGATCGGCGGCTACATCGGCAAGATCAACCTGTACCTGAAGCAGCGCGGCCCCACCGACCTTGACTTCAACCTGCCCGGCGATTATGTGCTCTTCACTTACGCAAGCGAGCCACCGGACATCACCCTTTTGACCCACGCCAACCGCGCGTTCGGCACGACCTCCTCTTTCATCGTGGACCGTGCCGCAAAAACGGTAACGCTACGCCTGATGGTGAATACCACGGAAACTGCGTGGAGTAACCCCGCCGGTGGCGCTTGGGAGACCGCAGACAACTGGACCACGCCGCCGATCAACGCGCCCGAAGCGCGCGCCCGGTTCTGGGACGCCATCACCGCCCCCGCCACTGTTACGCTCAACACCGATACGCGTATCGGCGGCTTCTCTTTCAACAACAGCCAACCCTACACACTTTCCGGCAACGGTACGCTGACTATCGGCGACCAGTTCGGCACTGGCTATCTGGTCAGCGATGTCGGCAGCCATGCTGTCGCGCTGGACATTGAGTTGGCCGCCCCTATCAACATGGGCGCACCGGCCTCGCATACGCTGACGCTTTCCGGTGTCCTTTCCGGCTCAGGCGGCATCATTAAAGGCAATGCCGGCACTTTGCATCTTACCGCAGCAAACACCTTCTCCGGCGGCGTGCGCATTGACGGCGGTACCCTGACGATCCCCTCGCTGGATGTTTTGGGATCCGGCCCGCTGACCCTCGCGGGCGGCACCGCCCTTATGACTGGCGGCGGCAGCGCGACATACGCCAACCCGCTCTACGTGCAGGCCAACGGCGTCCTTGATCTGGGCAGCACAGACCTGACATTGACCGGCCCCATAGATTGGACCGGTGCAGGCATCCTCACCAAACAGGGCGAAGGCGAACTGATCTTGGCCGGCAGCGCAAATGAAAACAACAGCGCCTACCGCTTCAATTTCCGTCAGGGTGTTACGCGCCTCGCCGCCGGTGCGGCGTACACCCTGCGCGGCAACGACCGCGATGTCCTGCAGACCACCTACAGCGCTGTCGGCCAGACATCCAAACTGGTCATCGAACCCGGCGCAGTGCTCACCGCCGGCGGCATGCGCCTCATGGCCGGATCGTACGCCGGCACATCGACCGTGCATGTGGCGGGCGGGCGGCTCGACCTGCTTGATGCCGAAAGCACGATCGTCAATGCCACCGGCGGCCGCGCCGATCTCCTGATCGACAACGGCGGTTCGCTCTATGCAGCCAAAGGCTGGTTCAATCTCGGCGTCAACGGGCTTGGCACCCTGACGGTCACCAACGGCAGCGTTTCGCTCAGTCTCCTGTCAATGGCCGGATATGCCGATACCATTAGCACCGGCAACCGCAAAGGCAGCGCCGCAGTGACTGTCGGACCGGGCGGCGTTTTTGAGGTCCGTGACTACTTCAACTGGATCAATGACGACCAGAACAATCTTGCAAGTCTGCGACTCGATGGCGGCCGGTTGATCCTCCCCGTCACCGCGCGCGCCGTTGGCAGCATCGGCACCGCAAGCGTCGTCCTCAACGGTGGTGTTTTCGACTGTGCCGGCTTGCCGACCTTAACCACCGTCAACGCCCAGATCGCACCTTCGCTGGATGACTATCTCTTCGGCGTCGATGAGCTATTCCTCGGCGCAGACGGCATCACGATTGATACCCGTCTCCACAATGTCACCATCACTCAGCCGCTCGTCATGGAGAGCGGCAGCACTGTAGCCGCTGGTTTCACCAAGACCGGTACCGGCATCTTGACACTCGCAGGTGACCACGCGTTCAACGCACCGATCACCGTTCAGGTCGGCACGCTTGCGCTCACTTCGCTACCCAACAACGCGGTGCAGGTCGTCAGCGGTGCCACGCTTAACCCCAGTTTCAACAACGTGCGGACCGATGCCGTCACAACCGCAACGTTTGGGGACAATACCGTTCTGGCCGTCGATCTCGCTGAAGCCAACAGCAGCGACCGCCTCGCGGTTGCCGGTACCCTCGCACTGGGCTCGCGCCTTACAATCTGGGTGAACGGCGACACGCTACCGGGCACCTTTACGCTCTTCACCTACGGCACACTCACCGGCAGTGCCAATGCTCTGCGCATCGGCAATCCGGATGGCGACTTCACCTATCAGTTCACCGATACCGGCAGCGCCATCACGTTGACCGTCGCGGCCAATCCCAATAGTGTGGCGTGGGCGAACGATGCCGACGGCGTTTGGAGCGCAAACGCAAACTGGACACCGCAAACCGTGCCCAATGGCGTGGGACACTCGGCCCGCTTTGACCTCAGCTTCGCGCAACCGCGCACGATCACGCTTGACCTGCCGGTTACGCTGAGCGCCCTGCTGTTTGATGCGCCGATCGCCCCGCAGGTGACCGGCACGGCGTCGCTCAGCTTCAATCACGGCACCATGCCTTCGTCAATCGAAGTGGCGTCGGGCCACCCGACGCTTGCCGTGCCGGTCGCCGTACCGGCCGAAACGACGGCGTGGATCGCGCCCGACACCTCGCTGACTTTGGCTAAAAACCTGAGCGGCACAGGTGCGCTCACCGTCCAAGGCGGAGGTGCGCTGATGCTGATGGCGACGAACACGATAGCCAGTACCCGCGTCGCAGATGCTATGCTGCAACTCGGCCCCGACGCTTCGTTGGAAGCTCCGCTGACGCTCGACAACGCCACGCTCACCACCTCAGCCGATCACACCAGCGCTGCCGCCATCACGAGCGGTACGTATGGCGCGACCGTTACACCGCTTGACAGCACCACGCTGACCCTGTCCGGCCCCGTCAGCGGTACAGGCGGATTGGTCAAGACCGGTTCCAGCACGCTGGCCCTGACCGGGCCGCTCACCTATCAGGGCACAACCGTCTCCAGCGGCGGCACGCTCGCCCTCGCCACGCCGCCGCCCGCCGATTTGCGCCTCGGTGCGGGTACCTTTATCCATGCCGGCGCGGCGGCGTCACTGCCCGGCTATCTGCTCAATACAGAATCAAACGGCACGGCGGCTGTTTTTGCCAATACGGCCGACGTGACCGTGACCGGCCGAGTCCAAGCCGTTGCCGGTGGGTTCGTCAAACAGGGCACAGGTACGCTGGCCTTCACCTATCCCGGCGAACAGACGCTAGGCGTCGCAACGCAAACCGCCCTGCAAGATACGCTACTCAATATCGGCCCGAACGGTGACGGTCCAACAGCCGGATTCAATCCGTTCACCGTTTCGGAAGGCACCGTTGTGCTGGGAACTGGAGGTCAGGTCAACACCTTTAGCGGCAGCATCAGCGTCGGTCACTTTTCGACGGCTGATGCGGGTACCGAAACCGCCGCGCACTTGAGAATCGAAGGCGGCACCACGACCGTCGCCGGTCATATCGCCGTAGGCCGGGGCAACGGCAACACCGTCACGGCCCCTACCCCGCTCGTTTCCACCTTGACCATCAATGGCGGTACGGTCGCCGCCGTCGGCTTTGCCATCGGACACAACGGCGGCAACACGGTCGGGTTTAACGCACATCCCGCTGTCATCGTCAATGGCGGCGACATCTCACTCACCCGCATCAACATCGCGGAGCATCTCGGCAGCGACTGCACACTGACGCTGAATGACGGCACGATCACGCTGGCAGAAAACATTCAGGTTGGTCACCAGACGTCTTTTGGCGGTGGCGGCACAGCGCTCATCACCGTAAACGGCGGCGAACTCGTGGCGTCCAACGAGATCAACCTCGGCATAACTCCGTCAGCTACCGGCACGCTGCATGTGGCCGGCGGACTGGTCTCCGCGCGCAACATCGTCGTCGGCGGAGGATACGGTCGCATCCTGCTTGATGGCGGCACGCTGCACCTTTGGATGGGACCGATGAACGCTCCGCAAGATGTACAGATCATGGCAGGCGGCGCGCGCATTGAGGTTCGTTCGGGCCGCTTCACCATCGCCCGTCCTCTGTTGGCCGGCGAGGCCAATGACGGCGGCCTCGTCAAGATCGGAGCCGGCATGCTGGCGCTCGACAGTTCTGAGGACCACACCTTCACAGGTCCGGTCACGGTAGAGGAAGGCATCCTCGCCTTCCGCAATGAGGCAGGGGCACCTCTGCCAGCGGGCACGACACTGACCGTGTCCCCTGGTGCGAGCCTCTATCTGACGTCCGAAGACATCAGGAACGACCGCGTCATGACAGTCGCCAACGCCACGCTCGGTGCGGCCGAGCCGGCAGTTGACGCCACCCTTGCGGTTTGGTGCGGCGCAAACAACACCTGCGATCAACTCGCCGTCACCGGCAACCTCACACTCGGCCAGGTCGCCGTCTTGCTCTATCAGCGCGGCTCGCTGGATCCCGCGCTTTACGCCGGCACCTACCCGATTCTCTCTTATGCGGGTACCGACCCGGACCTGACAGGGCTTTCGGTCGCCAACCCGATCGCCTCGCGCACTTATGCCTTCTCGCTCGACACCGTCAACAAGCGCGTACTCCTCACCGTCACCACGCAGCCGGGTCTCGGCGAAGCGATCTGGACGGCTGACAACGACGGTCTCTGGTCGCAGGGCCCGAACTGGCAGAATGGCACCGCACCAATCGCTATCGATACGGCGGCGTTCTTTGCCAACGTGCTGTCGGAAGCGCGTACCGTCACGGTCGATACGCCGGCCACGCTGGGCGGTCTGGTTTTCGACGCCACCAACCGCTACACCGTTTCCGGCGGCGAGACTCTGACGCTCTCCGGCAGTGCTCCCCAGATGACCCTGATGCGCGGCGATCATGAGGTGTCCGCGCCGCTCGCGGTCGCCGGTGCCGCCGCCGTCTCGCTGGCACCCAACGGCAACACGCTCACCATTGCCGGATCGGTGACGGGCGATTCAGCCGCCCTCTCGCTCGATACAGCAGGTACCTTGCAGGTCACAAACTGCGTGATCGACACCGCCCTGCTGGTCAATGCCGGCACAATGCGGCTGGAGGAAAACGCCGACATCAACGGCTTCGTACGTGTCAATGACGGCGAAGTCCTCGCAACCGACAATGCCACGCTCGACGGTGCCGTCGAACTTCCGCCCGGCAATCGCAGCCTGCGCGCCAACAGCGGCGCGACCCTGACGGTCAACGGCACGGTCACCGGCGTAGGCACCCTCGTCAAGGACGGCGGTGGCGGCACGCTGGAACTCACGGCGGCCAACACCCACGCGGGAGGAACCCGCGTCTCAAACGGCACGCTCGCTCTGCGCGGGAACGGCACTCCGGGCCGTGGCGATCTGACGATGGCTGGAGGGCTCCTCGCCACGGTCGGCAGTGCGCCTGTCGCGTTCGACACGGCAATCGGCTTCGTTAACAACACCACCGTGGACACCACCGCGCCGCTCACCACCGGCGGCACGCTCGCCATGCCCGACCCGCGCGCGCTGACGAAGCGCGGAACCAACGTCTGGTCGATCGGCGGCACCCTGTTCGGCTCACATGCCAGCTATCGCTTCTATCTGCGTGATGGTACTGTGCGCTTTGCACCCGGCAGCCGCTTCACGATGGACACGCCCGGCCTAACCCTACGCAACCAATTTGACGCCACCAGTTCGTATGAGGGTAGCGCTCTGGGACTGATCATCGAGCCGGACGCCGAGGTCACGTTCGGTGGATTGGGCGTGCAGTTCAACACCACGGCACCCGCCGGCACCTTCGCCATGGTCATGAACGGCGGACGCCTGACGCTGACCGGCACCAATCCGTTGGGGTTCGGCGACGTTTCCAACATGGTCATTTCCGTCGTCTGTAACGATGGAGAATTCGTGACCCTCCGTGATGATGCGTGGTGCGACATCGGCACACGCAGCCCAGTCGATTGGACGCTGAACGGCGGACTCGTCTCGCTGGGCCGCCCAGCTTTCGGACGCATGAACGGCTCCGGCGGTGGCCGCCTCTACGGGCGCGTCAACCTGACCATCCACGGCGGCACGTTCGAGGCGCGTGAATTCTTCTCTTGGAAAAGCACCGATTACGCCTACATGACAAACATCGTCATGCTGGGCAACGGCACGCCATTGCAAGGACGTTTCAGCATCCCGGCCACTAAACGATACCACAGCGGCGGCCGTGTCTTCCTGAACCTGAACGGCGGCGTGCTTGAAACACGAGGGCTCTGCTCAGCGGTCGCGAACCTCAATGGTTCCCTGACCGATTATCTATACGGTGTCAATGAGCTTACCGTGCTGACCGGCGGCGCGGTGATCGATACGCTGACCAATAGCGTAGCGATCCGCCAAACGTTCGTGGCGGGTGCCGAAGGTGACGGCGGCGTGACCAAGCTGGGCAGCGGCACGCTTACGCTGGTCGAAGATGTCGCGCTCACCGGACGCGTCCACGTTGCTGAAGGTACGCTCGACGCAGCATTTACAACGACACCCGATCTGGCTGTCGGTGCGACCGGTGTGCTTGACCTCGGGCAAAACGTCGGCGCCGCGCGCTTCACGCATGTCACGGGCACCGGCACGGTCACCAACGGCAACTTTACCGTCGCCGGGTCGCTGAGCGCTGGCGACGCGCCGGGAGAAATCGGTGTCTTCCATGCCGAAACGTTGGCTTTTGAAAACGGCGTGACGCTGTATCTCGACTGGTCCGAGGCCGCCAACGATCTCTTCGCGGTCAGCGGAGCGCTCACCGGCGCATCCGGCGGCACCATCGACTTTGGCCGCGAGGAAGGCGATGCGATCCCGGTGCCGATGACGACCGTGATCGGCACGTACGGCAATTACAATGGCGGTTTCAGCGGTTGGAAAGTACGCAATGCCGGTCTGCCGCCGCGTGTGGGCCTCTCCGCGCGCATCACGGCGGAGGACGGCGTGGTGACACTGTCCATCGCCAATAGCGGCCTGATTATGTTGTTGCGGTAATCGGTTAGTGACAGGGATATGCGAAGATCGTGCGTTTCTGGTGAAAGGGGGAGCGGAGAGTCGAGAGCGCGGGCGTCCTCGCCCGCAACAACGTGTCTTGCAGGAGGGTGTGGCACGGGCATCTTGCCCGTGTTTCATGGGCGGGACGCCCATGCCACGAGGGGGGAAAGCTTTCCTTGGGAACCAAACCGCGCATCGGAATCTCGATCAGCCTTTCACAGAGCGGGCGGGGACGCCCGCGCTCCCGACTGCGCATGCACAAACCACGCGCTAGACTCGCATGTCCCCTGTTACTAACCGATTATGTTGTTGCGGTAAATCCGCCTTTCACCTATGCTTTTAGGAAGTACCGTTTACGGTAACATCCCTACCGTCGGTAAGGAGGGCAACATGAAAAAGACGATGATTGGCTTCACTGTGCTCGTTGCACTGGTATCGAACAACGTTGTTGCCGCGTTGCCAGAGGGATACACGCAACTGACTTATCTTGAATCGACCGGCACACAGTATATCGACACGGATGTCGTGTTCGGAAGCACCAACGGGTTTTCGATCACATACCAAGCGACGGTCAGTTTCCACCACCAGAATCTATGTGGATCTCGCGTGGACACCAACGACACACGCTGTCTTGTGGGCTCGAACGCTTCACTGGGGGCGGAAGGAAGATCGCTGGTGTACATCGGGTGGAACGGGGTGTTGCATTCGCATTCCACTTCCGATGGAGAGTGGGGAACAGTGTCGGTGAACTACCTGAATTGCGGTAGATTCTACTGTCGCGACGCAGTGAACGCATCTTTGGGTACCTTGACGCAGCAGACCTGTTCGTTCTACCTTTTTGCCGGACATTACGACGTCAACCACTTTCCCGATGCAGAGATCGTTTACGGATACTACCGCATCTTCGACTTCAAGATGACAGCGGGCACCAGCATCATCATGGAACTCGTACCCGCGCGACGTGACGCAGACGGCGAACTCGGTCTGTATGACCTCGTGAACGGGGTGTTCTTCACCAATCAAGGAACCGGGACTTTTCTTCCCGGCGAGGAGGTGGCTTCACTCCCCTCCGGGCAGAAGGCTTATACGCGCCTCACGTATCTGGAGTCCCACGGAACAGAGTACATCGACACGGGCGTAAAATTTACCGACGCGCACGGTTACTCGATCACTTATCAATCGACGACCTCGGCAAACGTCAACCACAATGTCTGCGGATCACGTGAGGACAGCGGAGACACCCGCTGCGTGCTGGGAGCCAACCATGAATACGCTTACGCGGGGTGGAACGGCCTCGTCATCCAGCAGTCGCAAAACATCGCGGACACAACCGAAGGCACGACGAAGGTGAACTACCTTAATTCGCGTATCGTCGACTGTCGCGGAACAACCGCGAACCTCGGCACACTGACGGCACAGGATGCCACGTTCTACCTCTTCGCAGGACACTACGCCTATCAAGCCAACGTCTACGGCTCCTATCGGATCATGGCGTTCACAATGACCAAAGACGACGGAGCGATCATGGACCTCATCCCCGCCCGCCGGAAGGCGGACGGCGCGCTCGGGATGTACGACACGCTCAACGACGCCTTCTACATGAATCTGGGGCTGGGACAAATCACTGCGGGGGCAGAGGTGGTAGAGGAACTTCCGGCGGGCTACGCTGAACTGGCCTACATCGAATCCACGGGTACACAATATATCGATACAGGGATCAAGTGTACGAGTAACGTCACCATTCAGGCGACGATCTACAACGCCTATTCGGTCTCGAAGCATTTCGTCGGCGCGCGTACGGCGTTCAAGCAGAACGCGCTGGGCTTGTCCTTCCAAGCTGAGAGCGGATCTCAAGGCTACGCCGCCGCTTGGGGAACAGATGTCGCTTACAAGATCATGGGACAGAGTTTGACGAATGCCGTAGGCGATGCGTTCCATACCTTCTCTTTCGGCGGAAAAACACCCGTTCTGGTCGATTCCCGGTTAAAGCACGTGTTCACGGCGCAAAATTTCGCGACTGACCTCAACGTCTACGCCTTCGGTGTCAACAACAATGGCACGCCGCACAACCAGTCGCCGTCCATCCGCCTATCAGCACTGAAAATCTACGAAGGGCCGACCCTCGTGCGCGACTACGTGCCAATGATGACGACCAACTGGGTCGCGGGACTTTATGATCTGAAAAACGACGTCTTTTACGGGAACGCCGGCACAGGTGTTTTTCTCACGGGGCCGGTCGTACGCGGCATGGCTGTCACGAACGCGGTGGCGAACGGAAGCTTCGAGACACCGGATGCTGGCTGGACGGGCGACTACACGCGCGTCACCAGCGCAGACACCGATGTGCTCCACAGCGCATACATTCCGGACGGCACGTACGCTGTAGCGCTTGCGGCCGACACGGCCATCACGAACGCATTTACGGCGCGGGCTGGACGGTATCGCCTCGCGTTCCAGTACATGGCCGCCCGCAGTGGTACCGGCGGCAAGGCGACTGTGCTACTCGACGGGGAAACGGTGGGAACCGTCACGCCCACATCCATCTACGGTTGGGTGACGGCGAACTACGACGTCAAGCTGTCACCGGGTGCGCATACACTGGTGTTCCAGAATGACGGCACCGAGACGATCGGCCTCGACGCTGTCCAACTCGGGTTGATCGACCGCATGTCGTCTGGCACAATGGTCATTGTGAGGTAATTTCAAAACAAGGAGATTGATGATGAAGAAACTGATTCAGATGGCGATAGTGACAGCGATGATCGCGGGGACGACTGGAGCCAAGGAGTGGCCCGGATTCACGCGGGGCATGGGCATCGGCGGATGGCTCACGAACTACAAGCGGTTTAATGTGCTGCCGCAACACCACCGCCTGCCGATCACGATCGGCGACCTGGAACACTTCGACACGTATATCACGGAGAGGGACATCGCGTACATCCGTGAGATGGGTTTCGATCATGTCCGACTTGGCTTTGACCAGATCGTTCTGGAGGAGGCACCCGGCAAGTACCGCGAGCGGACGTTCAAGAAGTTGGACGACTTCGTGGGCTGGTGCGAAAAGCACAATCTCAATATGGTGCTGAACATGCACAAGGCCGTGGGCAACTACTGCGACATCCCCGAGAAGGTGAAGCTCATCGACGACAAGGGCCTGCAGGATCGATTCGTAGCGGTGTGGCTCGAAATCGAGCGTCGCTTCCACGACAAACCTGCAATCGCGTTCGAGTTGCTGAACGAAGTCGTAAACGTGGATCCCGAAAAGTGGAACGCGCTTGCAGACCGCACACTGAAAGAGCTTCGCGCACAGAATCCAGACCGCTGGATCGTGATCGGATCGACCTGCTGGAATTCAGCGGGCACGCTCTCCAAACTCAAAGTCTGGGATGACCCCAAGGTGGTTTACACATTCCACATGTATGCACCGCATGAATTCACACACCAGCGCGGTGTGCTCCAGGCCGGTCCGCTCTACTACAACCGTGTCATGGAGTATCCGACCACGGATGTCGAGCGTTATCGCGACTACAACCGGCTGCACGGCTCCAAGGACGGCGGCTACACGGGCGTGACCGCGATTGATCGGAATTTCATAAAAGGGTACCTGCATGGCGCGCTCGAATTCGTAAAGAAACATCCCGACAAGATCCTCTGGAACGGCGAGTTCGGCACAATCCGCCATGCGCCGCCAGCATCGCGCGTTGCCTACATGCGCGACATCGTCTCGATCTGTAAAGAGGCCGGCATTCCGTGGTGCGTGTGGAACTACCTCTCGACGCCGAACGACGGCAACCGTTTCTCACTCGTAGACGACGACAACCGCAAAATCCTCTCCCCCGAGTTGCTCAAAGCCTGCTTGGGAGAGTAAGGGGGATTGGGTTCAGGTTTCTGGCTTTATCCAAATCGGGATCGCTATCGGGATCGGGATCGATACTCCAAGTTCTTTCGCAGACTTGAAGTCACGGTAATCGGTTAGTGACAGGGGGGTGCGAGTCGGGTGCGTGTTTTGTGTATGCGCAGTCGGAGCGCGGGCGTCCTCGCCCGCGCTGTGAAAGGCCGCTCGTGATTCCGATGCGCGGTTTGGTTCCCAAGGAAAGCTTCCTCCCCCCTCGTGGCATGGGCGTCCCGCCCATGAAACACGGGCAAGATGCCCGTGCCACACCCTTTTGCAAGGCACGTTGTTGCGGGCGAGGACGCCCGCGCTCCCGACTCTCTGCTCCCCTTTTCACCAGAAACGCATGATCTTCGCACACCCCTATCACTTGCCTATAACTTACATCTTCCTGCGGGCGGGGACGCCCGACGTCCAAACAGAACAGTACTGAGGTTGGCACGTAAGACCGACAGCAGTTCCTGCCGCGTGTAGGGTTTACGGACAAAATTGACCCCCTCGATCAGAGGCGTCCGATTGATTCGGCGATACGAATCGCTTCACGCCCATGATCGCAAACACTCACGCTCCACCCCGCTAGAATGCACGTATTAGAGTGCCGCCATATCCCACATTAACCGACAACGTCCCCGTCGCGACACCGCCTTTGCCATCTGACACTTCGTAGCTGAACGTCTCGGTGATTGCATCGGTGTGCGCGGGCGGAGTGTAGGTCAGCGTGTGGTTGGCTTCATCCCGTGTCAACGAACCGCCTTTAGTGCCCTGCAGC
>Ga0209407_1000286_pt1 | contig 70507 bp, 54 predicted proteins | sample AD_JPNHG3_MetaG_FD_184410 | JGI IMG/M metagenome (GOLD analysis project Ga0209407, IMG submission 184410) | Active sludge microbial communities of municipal wastewater-treating anaerobic digesters from Japan - AD_JPNHG3_MetaG (SPAdes) (version 2) | ecosystem: Engineered > Bioreactor > Anaerobic...
CCTTGCAACCCGGCAGCGCCGCCGCCACGGCTTGCGCAAGGTCGGGCCGGTTCAGATGAAATCGTTTCGGCATGACTGTTCTTGCCATGCCTCTCAATACAATGCAACTACTAACAGGAAATGGTATAACCGGCAAGCTAAAGATGCTCCTCGCACCGGCCGCCGGGCCAACGCGGAGGGCGCAGGACGTCAAAATGGGAACGGTTCGCCGGCGCGATTCGGCTTCGGCTTAAGTACGGCTCAGTTCCTGCCAGAGATATGCACTCATGAGTTGCCCCTTGGCGAAACAGCCCAAATCGAACTTCTCATTGGGTGAGTGGGCGTTGTCGTCGGGAAGGGACAAGCCGAGCAAGAGCGCGTCAGCGCGTAGGATCCGCTTGAAGTCGTTAACGATAGGAATTGAGCCGCCCTCGCGAACGAGCACCGGTTCGCAGGCAAAGGCTCGCTTGAGGGCGCGTAAGGCGGCTTGCGCCTGGGGGCCGGTGGGAGATACCAGATAGGGTGCCGCGTAGGAACGCTCCTTAAGTTCCAAGCGCACTGACGGCGGGCAGAGCTTAGCCAAGTGGCGGCGGATGCACCGAATGACCTGGACTGGATCCTGATCTGGCACCAACCGGATGGTGACTTTGGCGCGCGCCCAGGCGGGCACGATGGTTTTGCTGCCTTCGCCCTGGTAGCCGCTGGTCAGGCCGTTGATCTCGAAGGTCGGCCGGGCGGAGCGCTGTTCGACCGGGGTAAACCCAGCTTCGCCAAAGAGTTTCGGCACGCCCAGCAACCGCTGGTAATTCCGTGTGTTGAAGGGCACCCGCGCGAACTGCTTGCGCTCGTAGGCGGACAAGGGCCGGACGCCGTCATAAAAGCCCGGGATGGCTACGCGGCCTTTGGCGTCGCGCAGTTTGCCCAGCAGTTGGCAGAGCGCCATCGCCGGATTATCCACCGTGCCGCCAAATATGCCTGAGTGCAAATCCTGCGCCGGACCACGCAGGATAATTTCGAACCCGGCGATGCCCCGCAGCGCATAGGTGAGTGCGGGGTGTTTCGGCGAAGGCATGCCCGTATCGGAGATAACAATTGCATTGCAGGCCAACTCCGCCCGGTGTTGTTGCAGAAAGGGGGTGAGGTTGCTACTGCCGACTTCTTCCTCGCCCTCGATGACGAAGGTGAGATCGCAAGGCAAGGGGGTGCCCGTCTTCAAATAGGCTTCCACAGCCTTGAGATGCGCCAGGTTCTGGCCTTTGTTATCGCTCGCGCCGCGGCCATAAATCGCGCCCCGAGCTGCGCGCGGTTCGAAGGGGGGTGACGTCCAAAGGTCCAACGGCTCAGGCGGTTGCACGTCATAATGTCCATATACCACGAAATGCGGACGACGTGCGCCGGGCTTCCCGGCTCGTGGAGTTTTGGCGACTACCACGGGATGGCCCGCTGTGGAGCAAAGGCGGGCTTGCAAGCCGATAGCCCGGCAATGCTTCACCACCCATTCCGCGCAGGCCCGCAAATCGGCCCGGTGCTGCGGTTGGGCGGACACGCTCGGGAAACGCACATACGCGCACAGTTCCTCGATGGCGCGCGCCTGATGCTGCTTAAGATAATTAATAACGGCTTGCATGGCGGGGGTTGTAGCAGGAAGAGTGGGGCAATGCAATCGTTGCCAACGGTAATACTCAAACCAGGCGAGGCCGACCGTATCGTGGCCGGCCATCCCTGGATCTATCAAAGCTCCGTGATCCGGCTTACACGGTCCGCTCCGGAGGGCGCCCTTGTCCAGGTCAAGGACCATCGGCAGCGTTTTCTGGGAACGGGCTTTTACCATCCTCAATCGAAAATCGCCGTCCGAATGCTGGCCTCCGATCGGATCGAAGTCAACCAGGCGTTCTTCGAGGAACGAATCCGCGCAGCACTGGCCGTGCGCCAGAAGCATTTACCGGGCGCCACTTCCTTTCGCGCCGTCAACGCCGAGAGCGACTTCCTGAGCGGCCTGGTGATAGACAAATATGAGGACGTGCTGGTTATCCAGATTTCCTCACTCGGAATGGAGCAGCGCAAGCCATTAATCGTAGCTGCCTTGACAGCAATCTTTTCCCCCCGCGCAATCGTGGAACGGGGGGACGCCATCGCGCGCAAGTTCGAAGGGTTGCCGGAGGCTCACGGGGTTCTGGCGGGATTGCTCGCGGGACCGGTGCCCATCAAACTCAATGGTCTGCAATTCGAGGCAGACGTGCTGGCGGGTCATAAAACGGGGCTGTATCTCGACCAGCAAGACAATTATCCCCGCGTGGCCAGGTGGGCGAAAGGCGCGCAAGTGCTTGATTGCTTCAGTTTCCTGGGCGGTTTCGGCCTGCATGCTGCGCGCGCCGGCGCGGCGCATGTGCACCTGCTCGAGCAAAGCGCCGAGGCCGTGGCTGCCGCGACGCGCCATGCGGCGGCCAATGGGTTGGCGGAACTGTGCTCCTTCGAAACAGTCAACGCCTTCGACTGGCTCAAGGCCCAAACGACCCGGTCTCCCCATGAACAGGTGATTCCCCGCTGGGATTTGATAGTGCTCGACCCGCCTTCTTTCACGCGCAACCGGGCTTCCGTACCGGACGCGCTTCGGGGGTATAAGGAGATCCATCTCCGCGCCCTCAAGCTCATAAAAACTGGCGGCACACTGGCTACCTTCTGCTGCTCGCACCACGTGAACAGTAGCTTGTTTCAGGATACCGTTCTCTCTGCCGCGTTTGACGCCCGCCGCATCCTCCGTCGCATCGCCGTCTATTCGCAATCCCCTGATCACCCCATCATTCCGATGATTCCCGAAACGGAGTATCTCAAAGGATTTGCGTTCGAGGTGGTGAGATAGCCAGTGCATCCCGGGGCGGACTCCACACACCCGCGAATCGGTTGTTCCAGAAGTAAAGAGGCCACCGATAGCACCTTGCCTCTCTATGCCTTTAGCAACTCCAACTGCCAGGACATCAATTCGGGGACGTGTCGTTCCCAGTCACGAGCCAGGCGCGCAAGCAAAGCGCGGCTGGCAATCAGCGTGGGATCAATGCCAAGGGCGGTGGCGCGGGTATCGCGGCGCTTTTGAATCTCGCTAAACCGCCGCTTTTCGCCTTCACTGACCCGATGGTTGACGCGGCGAGGATGGTGAGGATGCTGCTCGGGAGGCAGGCGCAGTCCTTGCTCCAGAGCCTGCTTCAGGCTGGCCCGGCGGCGTTCGGAAAGGCGCGCTGGCAGAAGCGGTTCGACCGACGGTGTCGCTACGGTAACTGTGGCAGCGAGTTGAACCATCGCTTCATGGCTCATCACGAAAAACGGAGGCCGGTTGGCAGCCCGGGCTTCCCGTTCGCGCCAGTGCCACAACTCCCGCAAGACCGCCAGGGCTGGGCGATTCAGCGCATGGCTGCCTTTGACGCGCCAGAGCGAATCCGGATCAGGCGGAAGCTCTGCCGCCGTGTCCTGGATCAGCCGCACGCAGGACTCCTGGTGCCAGGCCAGTCGCCCCCGAATTCCCAACTCTGTGCGGAGGCTATCGGCCAGCGGCTTGAGATAATGAGTGTCGTTCCGGGCATAGCGCTCCATTCGCTCCGTTAGCGGTCGAACGGCCCAATTGGCTTTTTGCGCCCCTTTCTCCAGCGTAACCCCCAGATACTGCTTCACCAGATGGCAAAGGCCAAACTGCCGCTGCCCCAGCAGCCGGGCGGCCAGCATGGTATCAAAGATAGCGCGCGGCACAAACTTGTGGTGCCTGCGCAGCAGGCGTAGATCGTAATCGGCTCCGTGCAGGATCAACTCGTGCCCGGCCAGGACTTCCAGCAGCGGCTTCAGGTTGAGGCGTGCCAGCGGGTCAATAAGCCGGTCGCCGGAGGCGGTGCTGATCTGGATCAGGCAAACTTTTTCCGGGTAGGCGTGCAGGCTATCTGCCTCCGTGTCCACGGCCACCCAGGTCGCCGCCCGCAATTCCGGCAGATACGCCGCCAACTTCCGTTCGCTATCTATCACGCCAGCAATATATTAAGACCGCGCAAAAGGGCGATAGTTAAACTCGCGCACCGGAAGTGAACCGCCCCCCCTCTATGGCCGGATTACGCCTGCATCCAGCAATTGAGGATGGAAGTGAGGAGGGGAACCGGAAACTCCAGCGCATTGGAAACGAAGGCAAGCCAACATTTTTCGGCAAGACTACAATTGGCTATCTCAAGCGACCCGTTGCCGAAATGTGCCAGAATATGCCCAGGTATTTGCCCTCCGGACTCGATTTCAGCACAGGCAATGCCTGTCCGCCTCTATCTGACCCTATCCGGCACTGTAAAAATCACAATCCAGCGATACTCGAATACGCCTCCAAAGTGTCGCGGGACGCTTGCCCGTCTCCAGGGCCGAAACGCAACAATTCGTTGGAATATCTACCGCTCGCACAGCGACTGCTGCCGAGAGAAGAAAGTTCCGGTCATCCGCACCGGCAAAACAAGTCAAAGCCCCGCGCCGGAGGGATCTGCTCCACGCCCCAGCGCGGGACCAACCTCGCGCTAATGCCGCCACGACTATTTTACGCCGCCTTTTTCAGGATGTCAGCAAGATCAGTCTTGGCATCCTTGATCGGCATCAGGTTGAATTTCTCCACCAGCACCTTCAAGACCTCCGGCGTAATAAACGCGGGCAAGGTCGGCCCCAGGCGGATATTGCGAATGCCCAGGTAGAGCAGCGTCAGGAGGATGGCTACCGCTTTTTGTTCATACCACGAAAGCACCAGGGAAAGCGGCAGATCGTTAACCCCGCAGTTGAACGCCTTGGACAAGGCCACAGCGATCTGTATGGCGCTGTAGGCATCATTGCACTGGCCGATGTCCAGCAAGCGCGGGATGCCGCCGATGGTCCCGAAATCGAGCTTGTTGAAGCGATACTTGCCGCAGGCCAATGTGAGAATGACGCAATCCTTGGGCAGCGATTCGGTGAACTCCGTGTAGTAATCACGCCCCGACCGCGCGCCGTCGCATCCACCCACCAAAAAGAAATGTTTGATGGCGCCCGACTTCACCCCCTCAATCACCTTGTCCGCAACGCTCATTACTGCGTTGTGGCCAAACCCAACCAGGATCGTTTTGTCCGGACCATCTTCCGGGAAGCCCGGAGCGGCCAGCGCGGCTTCAATCACCGGGCCGAAATTGCCGTTGGTAACGTGCGGGATGCCCGGCCAGCCGACGTGGCCCGTCGTGAAGATACGCTCTTTATATCCGGCCTGCGGCTCTTGCAGGCAGTTCGTCGTCATCAGGATCGCGCCGGGAAACGCACGGAACTCATCACGTTGATCCTGCCAGGCTCCGCCGAAATTGCCCGCCAGGTGCTTATACTTCTTGAGCTTCGGATAACCGTGCGCCGGCAACATTTCGCCGTGCGTATAAACATTGATCCCCTTCCCCTCCGTTTGCTGGAGCAAAAGTTCCAGATCTTTCAAGTCATGCCCGGAGACAAGGATAGCCTTGCCCTTGAGCGGTTCAACCCGCACAGGCGTGGGCACCGGATGACCGTAGGTGCTGGTGTGAGCCGTGTCCAGAATCTCCATCACCTTGAGGTTGACCTCGCCGCACTTGAGGCACAGTGCCAGCAACTGGTCGGCCGTGGGGGGCTCCTCCGCCAACCGACACAGCGCCTCCGCGAAGAACGCATACACGATTTCCGATTCCTGCCCGAGAATCTGCGCATGATCCGCATACGCGGCGGCTCCCTTCAGACCATAAACCAGCAACTCCTGCAAGCCGGTGAGGTCCGGTCCGTATTCATTCGTGCGGGACAGGATTGAGACAGTTCGCCCCTGCTCCACCAGACCGACCAGCGTCGGCGCCGGCGCCCAGGTGGCGGGACCGTCAAGCGTCTCGGGAGTCCGGCCAGCCTTGCGGGCCGCCGCTTCGTAAAGAGCTTTCGCGGTATCCCGAACCTGCGCGGCTTCGCGCACCGCCGCTGCAATGGCGTCTGCGTCAAAATTTACATTGGTGACGGTGATGAACAGGGCCTTGACTATGAACCGGTCCACGGAAGCATCCCGAGCCCCCAGCGCGCGCGCGCGATGGGCATATTGGGCGATGCCTTTGCTGGCATGGATTAGGAGGTCCTGGAGGCAGGCGCTGCTTTCATCCTTGCCACACACGGAAAACGTGCTGCAACCCTTGCCCCTTGAGGTCTGTTCACACTGATAGCAAAACATGGTCTTTCTTTCTGGTTTATGTCTAATTCACTTAAGTTTTGCCGTTGGCCATATTTTCCACCGGCAATTTTCCAACACGATAAACTTTAGTTTAATACCCGTTACCGGGGCTTTGATTTAAGTCATGCTTTTAGGAAAAGGCAATGAAAATAAAGCGTGTAAATCAATGAACGCCTCTCTTCAAACCACCGGGCGCTGGCGGGTTCTGATCGGCGTTCGCAGGCAGCGGTTCCTGAGGAGAATGCTGCGTTCTCTTGCAAAAGCCCCGCGCCCGATATACCGAAACCGGGGCCAGCACCAGCAATGTGAGGGCGCACCGCTACAGGCGACCGAAAGCTGAGCCACCTGCAAACTGGACAGCAAACCGTGAAACCAGTTTTAGGAATTATCCGGAGTATCTCAAACTTTCGATAATTCTTTGCAGCGCGAAGCTAAGCTCAAGCCCTGGAAACTCAGTGCTTCGTTGGGACACCGTATCGCTGGCTCTTTCGCTTTCCGCTCTGCTCCCGGCCAGATGTCATTTGACGAGTCCGCCCGACCGCAAAGTGATCACGCCCAAATGCGTCTCTGATTGATTTTTACGCGGAACTCTTGATGCTGCCACCCCCATCAGTTATAAATCCTGGCAGACCATGAAACTGATTCGCATTCCTCGGCTGCCGGCTCTATTCACCGGGTTTTTATTACTGTCATTCGCGCTGCCTGCGGTTGAATCACCCTACCTGTACGGCATTTTCGACGGTGGCGACCCAACCCCGGCGGATGCCTCGGAATATCTCGGGCGCATCCGCAATGGCGCCGGGCCCGGGTGGGTCACGGTTACGGTGTCGGTCGGCGCGAACACCAACGATACCTGGGGAGTGGACTACCGGTTCCTGAGCAACCAGGGACATACGGTAATCTGCCGCATCAACCACGGCTATTTTCCCAACGGCACCATTCCACCCACCAACAGCTATGATGCGTTTGCCGTCCGCTGCGCCAGCTTTGTGGCCAATTCCCACGGTTGCTCCATTTGGACGATCGGCAATGAGTTAAACATCTCAGGCGAATGGCCCTACGAGCCGGAATTGGGAAAATGCGCTTATGTCTCCCCCGCCAATTACGCGCGCTGCTTTCGCAAAGTGTATAACGCCATCAAGGCCGTGCGTCCCAATGACAAGGTGCTGCCGGCGGCGCCCGCTTGCTTCGCGGGTCCTTTCGCCGCCGGGTATAACTCTCATCTCGGCACCAATTATTTCTACGACGCCAACCCGCTAAACTGGGTGCAGCACCTCAACCAGCTCCTGACCGCCATCACCAATACCGGCCCCAACCCCTGCCCGCCGGATGGCATCGCGCTGCACGTATCCTCGCGGGGCTACACGTGCGAAGACATTCACAGCACGGCGCGGTTTTCCGGGGGCGGGGCTGGGCTCTACAAAAGTTTCTACGTCTATAAGGATTGGGTGAACCTCGGCATTCCGCGCGACCTTTACCACCTGCCACTTTATGCCACCGAATGCAATGGCTACTTCTACTGGAAGGGCGGGCATCCTGAAAACCCATTTTCGCATTATGAACCCGGCTGGATGCAGGAGGTTTATGCCGAAATCAGCCGCTATAATCAGACCGCCATCGCTACCGGCAAGCCGATATACCGCTGTTTAAACATGTACCAATGGCCCGACGGCTATGACGGATGGAACATCAACGGCAGTTCCGATTACTTCAAAGAGGATATTCTGAATGACCTCGACGAAGCGGCCGCCCAGCGCCATGCCTGGCCCGGCAGCATCGCCGAAGCGCTCCTGCCGGTCGGCATCAACTTCATTCATCCCGGCTCCAGCGACGATAGCGTGCCGGTCTGCGGTTACGGTTATGCCGGGGTTGTCCCCCAAAGAGGCTGGATTAACCTCACCGCCGGCGGCAATGGCGCCAATGTCCCCCTCGAAGCCGGCATGACGATCACCTGGGGAGCCCCCGGCGGCACGCATGAGTTCTCGCACATGGGAAATTCGCCCGCCGATTTTGCACTGATGCAAGGCTATCTGGACACCAGTGACTCCTCCACCACGACCGTCACCGTTAATGGCGTGAAATTTCCGCTCTACGACATCATCGTTTATGGCGACGGCGACAATGGCAGCGCGACGCGCGTCGGCAAATACACCCTTACCGCGACCCGTGGCAGCGGCACCAAGTACATCCTCGATGCAAGCGACACTGATTTTGCCGGCAGCTTTCTGGAAGCAGACTCCCCCACCGGAGGAGCCGCGGCAGCGGCCGGCAATTATTGCCGTTTCCGCGATGTCCGCGGCACGACTTTTACGGTCACGGCCACAGGGGAATACGCCTCGGACGGCCATCCGCGCGGGCCGCTTAACGCGATCCAGATCGTTCCCATCAATGTCGTGCCGGCCCTGAGCGACTTTAGTTACAGCCAGTTTCAGTTTTGGCTCAACGGCAGCACCGGCGCTGCGTACACCATTGAATCCTCGTCCGATCTAACTCGCTGGACTCCCATCGGCACCTATATCGCACCGACGCAAGTGGCAGTCCCCGGGGGGCCTCAACACTGTTTCTACCGCGCGGTCCAAACACAGCCCTACGACGACGTGCCCGTGTTGAGCGCCCCATCCCGCCGGGGCCAGGTTCAATTCTCCCTCAGCGGCGCAACCAACATGAACTACATCATCCAAGCCTCGACCAACCTGGTAAACTGGACCGCCGTCTCGACCAACCGCGCCCCGGCCCGGGTGACCCTTTCCACCGGCGATCGCCGGTATCAATTCTATCGCGCCTTGTTTCAATAGGCGATTCAGTGGTTGACGAAGACCGCGCCGGTGCGGTATGCTGACGGCACAGCTAGCGAAGTGGCCCCAGAGTGCCTGAGCCTGAACCTGGTATGTGAAAACAAACATGACGGCGGCAGACAAAACTTCGAAGCCGTTCCAGCGGCAGCGGCGGAGAGGGTTTACCCTGATTGAGTTGCTGGTCGTCATTGCCATCATCGCGATTCTGGCGGCCCTGCTGCTGCCAGCGCTCGGTCACGCCAAAATGCGCGCCCAAGGCATCTGGTGCATGAATAACTCGCGCCAGATCATGATCGCCTGGCAACTCTACGCCGGGGATCACGCGGAGTGGCTTCCGCCGAATGAGGACAACACCGACAATGGCAATTGGTCCGGAGGCCGGATGGATTTCGATGGTGCCAACATCGCCAATTATACCGTGGCCTTCCTGATTGACCCCAAATACGGCAAGCTGGGCCCCTACACCAAATCGCCAGGCATTTACAAATGTCCGGCCGATCGCAGCACCGTCAGCATGGGCGGGCATACGTTTAATCGCGTTCGCAGTGTGGCCATGAGCCAGGCGGTAGGGACGATGCGCTTGCCCCCCTTGCGCTCGGTCATCGCTCCCTGGCTGGGGGGAGACAACAGCCAGCCCCAACTCTCGGAGCCCTGGTGCAAGTATGGCAAACTGACTGACATTATTCGTCCGTCGCCGGACATGCTGTGGGTGGTCATGGATGAGCACCCCGACAGCATCAACGACGCCGGGTTGGCCGTCGAATGCGCCTGGACCAACGCCAACGCCAAAATCATTGATTACCCCGCCAGCTTCCATGGCAACGCGTGCGGCATCGCCTTTGCGGATGGCCATTCGGAGATTCATAAATGGAAAGACCCGCGCACAATGCCGCCCGTCCGGTATAACAATGACCTGCCGCTTAACGTCCCGTCGCCAAACAATCCCGACGTCGCCTGGCTGCAAATGCGCACCTCCGCCCTGAAGTAGATTCCGCCTTTTTTGGTTTTGGCCGGGACACCTTATCCGCTACGCTGCTTTACTATGAAACTGAATCGCCGTGAATTCCTGGGAATATCCGTGGCCACCGGAGCCGCCGGCGTCCTGGCGCCGACCGCCCAAGCCTTCACCCTGCCCGATCCGCCGCAGAAAGCGCGGTTGCGCCTCTCCTGCCAGGAAGGGGTCTCGGCGGGAGGCTCCCTCACGGAAAAGCTCGATTTTCTGGAAGCCAACGGCTTCGAGGGACTGGAAGTGGGCGGGCGCGACCTGGGCAAGCGAGTGGAGGAACTGCAAAAAGCGCTGCAAGGGCGAAAAATCAAGCTCAGCGCCGTTTGCGCCGGGTTCGATGGCGTCTTGATCTCGGAGCAGGAGGAAGTTCGCCAGAAGGCCCTTAGCTCGATGAAGGAAATCCTTACCGCCGCCGGAGCGCTTGGTTCGGTGGGCATGATCATGGTGCCCGCTTTTCATAACCAGACCAAGCTGGGACACCAGGAAGCCCGCGAACTCCTGGTCAAACTCCTGGCCGAATTGGGCGAGCACGCGCACAAGGCCGGCACCCGCGTGCTGCTCGAACCCCTCAATCGCAGGGAATGCCACTTCCTGCGGCAAGTCGCCGATGGCGCGGCGATCTGCCGCGACGTAAACCATCCCGGCGTGGCGCTCATGGGCGATTTCTGGCACATGACCTGGGAGGAAACCAGCGACCTGGCGGCCTTTATCGCCGCGGGCAAATACCTTCAGCATGTCCACATCGCCAGCCGCAAAACCCGCAAGGTGCCCTTCGAAGACGAAGGCGACAATTACATTGATGGTTTCAAGGGGCTGAAAATCATCGGCTATCAAGGCTTCGTCAGCTTTGAATGCGGCTGCAAAGGCGACCGCGCGAAAGCCCTCGCCGCCGCAGCCAAACTCCTCCGCGAACAGTGGGAACAGGCCCGCGGCTGAGTTCGGAGCCTCGAATCCGCCGCCGACACCCGGCCCAAACCGGCCCCCAGCGTCACACCCGCCGCCGCTTTTCGGGATAAACGCGGTTGCGCCCGGAGCCAAGCGCGGGAGTTGCCAACCTCCCGGCCGCCGAATGCAATCCGGCACCGCGATCTCCGGCCATCACCGGCGGTTCCTCCGCCACCATCGAACTTTCAGCGGAACCGCCTATTTGGCCAGCATCAGTTCGTGGGCCTCGTCGGGCTTGGGAGACTCACCCGGCGCCACGGCGGACGGCGGAGAGACCGCCGGCGTTTCCATCCAGGCCGCCTGCGGCCCGGCCGCCTCTTCGCGGGTCTTGTGGAATTTGACGCTGACGATTTTGCTCACCCCGTGCTCCTCCATGGTGATGCCATAGAGCACGTCGGCCATCCCGATTGTGCGCTTATTGTGGGTGATGACGATGAACTGGGAATGCGCCAGAAAACGCTGCAGCACCCGGATAAAGCGGTTGATGTTGGCCTCATCCAGCGGCGCGTCCAACTCATCCAGCACGCAGAAGGGGCTGGGCTTGACCTGGTAAATCGAAAACAACAGCGCCACCGCCGTCATCGTCTGCTCGCCGCCCGATAAGAGTGAAATGGTCTGCAACTGCTTGCCCGGCGGGCGCGCGACAATCTCAATGCCGCTTTCCAGCAGATCGCCTTCGTCCATCAGCAGCAAGTCGGCCTTGCCCCCGTCGAAGACCTCGACGAACAGGGTGCGGAAACTCTCGCGAATCTTTTCGAAGGTTTCGCGGAACATTTCGCGCGTTTGCGCGTTGATGCGATTGATCAGCGCCATCAATTCCGCCTTGGCCTGCACCAGGTCCTCGTGCTGCCCGCTCAGGAACTGGTAGCGCTCCTCGGTTTCCTCGTACTCTTCGATGGCCACCAAATTCACCGGCCCCATCTCGTCCAGGCGCGCCTGCAGCGCCTCCACCTGCTGCGCCACCGCCGCCCAATCGGTCGCCGCCCCGGCCGCGGCCATCTCCTCCGGCGTCAGCACATGCACCCGGGCCGGCCCTTCGTCGGCATAGGTAATCGTAATGCACTCGCTGCGCACCGTATCGAGATTGACGTGATACTTCTGCTGAATCTGCTCGCGCACGTTCTGGGCCGCCATGTTCTTCTGCGCCAGTTCAACTTCCAGCGCCCCGCGCTGCTCCTGCAAGCCGATCAAGTGCCGGCGCTGCTCGCGCAAGCCCTCTTCCCGCGCCGCCAGTTCCTCCTCCTGAGCCTGCTTCCGCGCCGTTCCCTCCGCCAACTGCGCGTTCACTTGCTCGCGGTCGCCCCGCAACCCGTCCATCAAACCGCGGGATTCCTGGATTTCCGATTCCGCCTGCTCCCGGCGGCCCACAAAGGAGGAAAGTTCGGCGCGCCGCTGCTCGATGACCTGCGTCAATTCACCGATGCGCTGCTCCAGTGAACGCTGCTGCTGCTGGAAGGAAGCATAAACCTGCTCGCCCGCCGCCAGGGCCACCCGGCTTTCTGTCAGGTCGGCATTCGCCTGGTCGCGCTTCTGCCGCAGTGCCTCGAGGTGCGCCGCCAACTCCTGCACCCGCGCCTGGCAGCTTTGCGCGAGCCCCTCCCCGGCGCCGGCCTGGGCGGTTAGCTCCGCCCGCTTCCGGCCGCCCTCGTCCTCCTGGGCCGCCAGGCTCTGGATCTCATAAACAACCGTATCAATCTTCTGCTGCAGCACCCGTTGCGAATTGCCGAGGGCATTGAACTCGCCTTCGTGCGTGGCAATGGCCACCTCCCGGGCGCGCAGTTCCGTTTGCGCCTGCTGCAGGCCCTCCTCGAGTTCATCCTGCTCGCTCTTCAACGCGCCTTTGTTCCGGCTGATTTCGGCCACCTGCTCCTGCAAGGCCGCCAGGCCGCTCTGCAGCTCGGCGATTTGGTTCTTCCGCCCCAGAAGCGAGCCCGGCGCCTTGCCGTCGCTGAATCCGTTGTTGTAGCCGCCGGTGTAAACGCCGTGGGAACTCAGCAACTCGCCGCCCAGGGTGACATATTGAAACTGGCCATTGGTTTCGCGCCAGGCGGCGGTGGCCGCATCCAAATCCGGCACCAGCCGCGTCGAGCCCAGCAACCGCTCGACCAGTGGGCGGATTGAAGGCTCGCTCTCGACCACCGCCAGCGCCGGCAGCGGCCGGCCGTTCAGCGCGGCCGGCGCAATGCCCGCCACCCCGCCCCCGCCGTTCCCCTCCGGGCCCATGAAAGCCAGCGGCACAACGCTCGCCCGGCCGGCCTTGTTCGTGTTGAGCTCCGCCAGGATCTGCCGGGCCGACTCCGGCTGCTCCGTGAGCACCAGTTGCAAATGATGCCCCAGGGCCGCCTCGATGGCGGCGACATACTGGTCGGGCACGCGGATGCGGTCCACCAGCGAACCCAGCACATGCCGGGACTGCCGCAAAGCGGCCAGCGATCCGGCGCTGAAACCCTCGTGGTCGGCCTGAAGCTGCTCCAGCACATGCAGGCGCGAGCGTTTCGCCGCCTGCTGCTCCAACACCTGGTCTTGCTCGCGCGCGGCGCGCTCCAGTTCTTCCCGCACCTGGCGCAGCCGCTCCTGCCGCTGCTCGACCGTCCCGCGCTGCGTCTGCGCGCTCAACTTCTCCGCCGTCACGCTGGCCTCGAACTCGCGCAGCCGGACCTCCAGCCGCCCCCGCTCCTCTTCCAACTGAATCTTCTCGGCCGACAGCTTCTCCAGCCGCGCCAGGTTGCCCTGCTTCTGCAAATCCAGCGCGGTGATCTCATTGCGCACCCGCGTCAGTTCCTGCGCCGCGGCAAAGGCCCCGGCCTGCGCCTGCTGCAGCGCCTCCTGCTGGCGGCGCAATTCGTCGTCCACCTGGCGCAGCGTTTCCTGCCGGGCGGCAAACGCCTGCCGATGCCCGGCCAAAGCCGTTTCGCCTGCGGCCATCTGGCGGGCCGCCTCCGCCAGGTCCGCCTCCGCGCCGCGGCGCCGCTCCTCGGCCTGTGTAAGGTCCGTCACGGCTTTGCTGTCCTGCGCGGCAAGCTCCCGCAAACGCTCTTCGTTGAACTGAATCCGGCTCTCGTGCCGGTCCATCTCCCCCTTCAACTCCAGCCCGCGCTGCTGCTGGCCGCTGATCTCATGCTCCAGCTCGGATAACCGCTCGCGCAAATGCGTGATTTCGTCCTCGCAGCCCAACACGCCGGCCGAACGGGCCTCGAACTCGCGGCGAAGCGCATCCACCCCCGCCTGGCACTCGGCGATCTCGGCCTGGAACTGGTCAAACCGGTGGCGCGCCAGCTGGGTGTCCAAATGCTGAAGCTCCGCGGAAAGCTGCTTGTAGCGCCGGGCCTTGCCGGCCTGGCGTTGGAGCGAGATAATTTGGCGCTTCACCTCGCGGACCAGGTCGGCGATGCGCAACAGGTTCTGCTCGGTGTATTCCAGCTTGCGCAGCGCCTCTTTCTTTTGGGCCTTAAACCGGGTAATGCCCGCCGCCTCCTCGAAGATCATCCGCCGATCCTCCGGTTTGCTGGAGAGGATTTGCGTGATGTTGCCCTGCGCCATGATGCTATAGCTGGTGCGCCCCACGCCGGTGCCCATGAACAGTTGCTGGATATCCCGCAGCCGGCAAGGCGTCCGATTAATAAAATACTCGCTGCCACCGTCACGGAAGACCCGCCGGGTAAGGGTCACCTCGTCATACACCAGTTTCACGCCCGCCGCCGCAAGCCCTTCCGGGTCCACCCCTCCAACCGTCAGCGACACCTCCGCCATGCCCAGCGGCTTGCGGCTGTCCGTCCCGTTAAAAATCACATCCGCCATCTCGCCGCCCCGCAAGGCCTTGGCGGATTGCTCGCCCAGTACCCAACGGATAGCGTCTGACACATTGGACTTACCACACCCATTGGGGCCTACGATGGCCGTGACCCCCGGCTGGAAATTAAGAACAGTCTTCTCCGCAAAAGACTTAAATCCCAGGACTGTCAAGTTCTTCAGATACATGATCTTGCCAAAGCCAACCACACTCGCTCTGCCTAGTAAAGGCTAAAAACCACAATATACAGGATACCATCGCTGTCGGAGCACAACTAATTGGTGAGGAACCGAGATTGGTTTTGTGCTGCTAACCGCTATCTAAAGCCTATGCAATGGTCTTCGATGCTTATTTTGCCCCATCCCAGCAAAACTGGCAACTATTATTTGCGGGAAAGCCGCTTTCCTTCCGCCCGGAATCCCCGTAGTCTGCCCGCGATTCAATATGAAATCCGCCGCCCCTGTGCCGCTTCACAGCCCTGGCCCCGCCCGCCTGATGTCCCTCGATGTCTTTCGCGGAGCAACGATTGCCGCCATGATCCTGGTCAACAATCCGGGCAACTGGAGCGCCATCTATAAACCCCTCGACCACGCCGCGTGGCACGGCTGGACTTTTACGGACCTGATCTTCCCGTTCTTCCTTTGGATCGTCGGCGTCGCCATCCCGCTTTCCATCGCGCGCCGGATCGAGCAAGGCCAAAGCCGCCGCCAGCTCCTGCTCCACGCGCTGCGCCGCGCGGTGATTATTTTCGCCCTGGGCTTCTTCCTGAACGCCTTCAGCTACCTGATTGACGGCTCGCTTTTCCGCGACGGCCTGGCCGCCTGGCTGCATAACTTTGCCACCACCGTCCGCATCCCGGGCGTGCTGCAGCGCATCGGCATCTGCTACTTCATCGCGATATTGATTTACCTGGGCACCAACCTCCGCGGCCAATTGCTCTGGACGGCGGGTTTGCTGGCCGGCTACTGGCTGATGATGTTCGTCGGGCCATGGCTGGGATGGGGCGCCGGGGGCCTGGCCGAACACGGCAATTTCTGCGAATACATTGATAACCTGGTGTTGAACGGCAAGACCATCGGCACCCACGTCTGGAGCGGCGGCAAGACCTGGGACCCGGAAGGCCTCTTCAGCACGGTGCCCGCGATTGCCTCCACCCTGTTCGGCGTCCTGACCGGCCAACTGCTCCGCTCCCGGCTGACGCCGGAAGCCAAAACGGCGTGGCTCTTCGTGGGGGGCAACCTGCTGCTGTTTGCCGGGGCGATCATGGATGTGTGGCTGCCGATCAACAAGAAACTCTGGACCAGTTCCTACGCCGTGTTCATGGCCGGCATGGCGATGAACTGCTTTGCGGTCGCCTACTGGCTGGTGGACGTGCACGGCTGGCGCAAGTGGGCCCGGCCGTTCGCCATCTACGGCATGAACGCCATCACGGTGTTCATGCTGGCGGGCCTGCTGGGGCGCATCTCCCTCACCATCAAGCTGACCGGCGCCGGCGGCGAAAAGGTGGCCCTCAAAACCTTCCTTTACCAGCACCTCTGCGCGCCGTTTGCCAGCCCCGAGACCGCGCCTTTCTTCGGCTTCCTGGCCAGCCCCCAAAACGCCTCGCTCATGTGGGCGTGCTTTTACGTGGTGGGGCTTTACCTGGTCGCCTACGAGATGTATCGGCGCAAGTGGTTCCTCAAGTTCTGATCAGAACCGCGCCACCCGCCAGCCCTCGCGGTAGCGCCGCTGAAGATAACGGTTGGCTTCCCGGTGGTTGGTGATTTTCAACCGGGAACTGTTCCACTCCAGCTTCTGCCCCGGCACCCGGATGGCCACCGTCCCCAGCAGAATGGCCTCGGTCATCGGCCCGCTCTGCGCAAAGTGCGATTCGGTCTTCTCGCCGCCCAGGCACGCGTCCACGAAGTGATGGTAATGATCGCGCTCCGCCAGCCGGGGCCGCTCGATCCCGCTGAACTTGTCCTCCGGCAGCAACTGCGGCACCGCGCCGTGGCCGATCAACATCGCGCCTTCCGTTCCGGCCAGGAACGAGGACTCCGGCGGATACTCCTTCAAATCTTCCGAATACTGCTTGCGGATGGATTCCGGCGGATAGTAATCGCCGTCAAACCACTCCAGCACCAGCTCCCGGCCTGCGATCTTTTCATTGCCCGGAAACGTCCAGATGATGTGGTCGCCCTGCGGCCAGGTGTCCGCCCGGCGCTCCGGGGAAAGTTTCCACGACTCCTGCACTTCCGCCCAGACGGTCCTGGGCGCCTTCAGCCCCAGCCCTTTCCACACCGGGTCGAAGATATGGCAGCCAATATCCCCCGACCAACCGGTGCCGAAGTCCTGCCACGCGCGCCACTTGGCCGGATGGTAAATCTCCGGCGCGTAAGGCCGGCGGGGGGCGCTGCCCAGCCAAAGCTCCCACTTCAAGGAGGCGGGCGGTTCCTGGCCCGTCGCCGGGCGCGGCCCCGGAAGCCGATACGCTTCGACCGCGCCGGGCCGGTTCGAGCAGAGATAGGCATGCGTCACCTTGCCGATCCGCCCTTCTCGGAGCCACTGCACCGCGATGCGCTCCCGCGCCGTCGAGGCACCCTGCGTGCCCAACTGGGTGATCACGCCCCGCTTGACCGCCGCCTCGGTCAGCGCGCGCACCTCCGCCACATCGTGGCATAGAGGCTTCTGACAATAGACATGCCGGCCCTGCTCAATCGCGTTATAGGCAATCGAGAAATGCATGTGGTCCGGCACGGCAACATTCACCGAATCCAACCGGCCCCCCTCCTTGTCGAGCAATTCCCGCCAGTCGGTGTAAAGCCGCGCGCCCGGAACGGCCTGGGCCGCTTTATCGAGCGCGTGCGTGTCCACGTCGCATAAAGCCACGATCTCCACCCGCTGATGAGCCTGGAACCGTTGCAAATCAACGGCTCCCATGCCGCCCACACCCACGCAGGCGTGAGCCAGCTTGCTGTTGGGGGAAATGGCCCGGGGCGCCGCCAGCAGGCTGGTGCGGGCCAGAAAGAACGGCGCGGCAACACCCGCTGCGGACGCCGTCCGCAGGAATTGACGGCGCGACCAGTGCCGCGCCACGCCGTTTCGCAAGGGGAGTGCCTGAGAGGAAGCCATTGTCCGGTCGTTCATGCAGGCAAACTGTGAGAAAGCCGACCCAAAGGCAAGCCCTTCAATGAGTCTTTCTCGCCCCCCACCCCAAATCCGTAATCCTGCCCTCCTCAATAGTCCGCAGCCCTGCCCACTTCCCAGCCTCCCGACGCTATCTCGAACTGTCCAATTATTGGACACTCCCGCTGAAAGGCTTCTCAGCGATCATTCGCCATTTCCCGCCGCTTCTATTCTCACTTTTGAGAAACTTAGCCACTGCCAAGCCCATTTCCCCCTCCTAAAACGCCGTGTACAAGGGGTGTACAAGGGATGCTCACCGGGAGTCCATAGGATTTTAGCTGGTACACCCGATGAGCATCCCTTGTACACCCCTTGTACACAGCGCTTTGGGAGGGAGGAATGACGGATATTGGCGGGAATTGGGATATGGGCGGGAGGACGACTGGCTGGCAGGATTGCGGGCAGTTCCGGTGGGTGGGTGGGCTTTTTTCAGATTTTTACGGATGGAGGGACGGAGGCAGGCCGGAAATGAGGATGGGTGCTTTTGCCGAGGTTGAGGTGTGCCAAATTGGCACAGTTCGGCAGGTGGTGGCGGCACTGCCAAAAGAGAAGTGGCGCTTGCAAGGCGCGTGACTTTCGCTCAGGTTGGGGCGATGAAACGATGGCGCATCCTGGCGGTTGGGTTGGTGGCGACGCTGCTGGGGGTTGGTGTCGTCGGGTGCCGGAAGGCCGCGCCGGAGGCGGCCGGAACCGAACTGGAGCCGGATTTGCCCGCCGCAGCGCAACCCAAATTGCAGACGCTGAACCTTTGGCTGGGAGCGGAGGAAATGGTGGCTGAACTGGCGTTGACGGCCCGGCAGGTGCAAACCGGCATGATGTTTCGCACGAACCTGGCGGAGAACGCCGGCATGTTGTTCGTCTTCTCCGTTCCCCATCGCGCCTCCTTTTGGATGAAAAACTGTCCGCTGCCGCTCTCGGCGGCTTACCTTGACCCGGAAGGCGTCATCCTGGAAATCCATGATCTGCAGCCGCACAATACGAATCCGGTTGCGGCCTCCTCAGAGCGGGTTCAATTCGTGATCGAAGCCAACCAGGGATGGTTCCAGCGGCACCAGGTCAAGGAGGGAATGGTCGTTCGCACGGAACACGGCACTTTGCTGGAGACATTCTTTGGCAATGCCGCAAAGCCGGGCGGACGGCGATAATCGTGGAGAGCTCCGCAGCCGCAGGCCGGTGCGGGGAATACGAGCCAAGGGCTTCCGGCCAGAGGCACCGGGCCGGTTGTGAAGTTCTGGCTGCCCTGTCCGGTCGGCGGGGCGGGCAAATGCCGCGGGCGGGAGCACTGCCGGTTCCCGGGGAAGCGGGCTCACCCGGGCCGATCCAGTTCGCCTTGCGCGGTCTCGACGCGAACCCGGGAGAGCGCGTCCTGGACCAGTTCGAGGATGCCCGTCAGCGAATCAACATCCCGCTGCTTCACCAGGCTGTGCAGCCAGTCGGCGAACGTGGCTTCCGGATGGGCCAGCGGGTCCGGCAGGAGCCGCCAGTAGCGTTCCGCCCAGTCATAGTAAAGGCGGCGCAGATCGTAGGCGTAGGGCTTGGACAGTTGCTCCAGCAGGGTCATGAGCATGCCCCGGTCGCAGCCGGCCGTGATCAGTGAGCCCAGGAAACGCAGTTCGGCTTCCTGCGCTTCGTCCAGGCGCGGCGTATCGGCGGGGGAAAAACTGAGCCAGCCATCCTCGTAGAGCTTCAGGGCCGTCCACCAGTTCAGCCCCACTTGATCAGAGACGGCGCGCGGATTGGCGGGAAACAGCAATTGCTGTGCGGCGGTGGCGCGGGCCATTTCCGGACTGTCATCGAATGTCATATGCACGCCGGGCAGCCGTCAGCCGGGCATTTCCCGATTCCGCCGGTCTGAATCCGCTGCCCCTAACATCTTGTCCGCCAGCATATTATCCACGGCGCGGAGAAAAGGGAAGCCGCTTTTCGCAATCTTTTTTCGGCCCGCCGGGGCCCGGCTTGCGCCTATCCGCCGGGGAAGCGGAGCTGGCTGAGCTTCACGCCTTCGCGGCGCGCGAGGGTGGCCTCGACGCGGGGCACGTACATCTGCGTTTCCGCCGGCAGGTGCAGGGCGATGGCGTCAAACGACCGCGCCTTGCGCTTTTGCAGCAGCCGTTGGACGGTTCCCTCCCCGGCGTTGTAAGCCGCGAGCGCCAGCCGCCAGTCTTTGAACCGCTTATGGAGGCTGGCCAGGTATTTGGCCGCCGCCCGCGCGCTGTCCACGGGCCGCTGCCGATGGTCCAGCGGCCAGGTCCGCAGCCCGTATTGGCGGGCGGTCTCGGGCATGAGCTGAAACAGCCCCACCGCCCCCGCGGGGCTGCGCGCCCGGGGGTTGAAGGAGGATTCCACCTCCGCGATCCACACCAATTCGGGCGGGACTTTCTGCTCCGCAAAAACGGGCTTGAGGCGCGGCACGTAATTGGTTGCCGCGCGGGGCCAGGGCTCGGTCGCGAGTTTTCGGGTCCAGACTTCACGCTCGATTTTCGGCGGCGCGTTGGTGGGCGGCGGCGCGGGCTGGTCCGGCGGGCGCGGGGGAGCCGGGCGGCTCTGCTGGAACTCCTCGGCCACCTCCAGGTAGGCGAGCCGCGCTTTGAGCCAGGCGGCATACGGCTGGGTTTCGGCGCGGCTCTCCAGCAGCGACAAGACGGCTTGGGCGGTGCGGTTGAGCGCGGCGAGGTCCACGACGTACTCGCCGCCCAGCCGTTGCTGCAGGTCGCGGAAAAATCCTTCCACCTGCTCGCGATCCACATCCTCCAGCAGGCGCCAGACATCCTCGTCGAGGTTCTCCGCGGCCCATTGTTCCGCCGACTGCGCCAGGTCGGCGAGGTCCAGGGTGTCCGCCCGGGCAAAGGCCAGGGCGGAACCCAGCAGCAACATCCCGATGAGGCCGCTTCTTTTCACCGCCGGGAGATTACCACACCGGCGCGCCCGGCGCAGCAATCTCTTCCTATTTGATTTACAGCCTCCGGGGTCTGCTTTAGCGTTATTCAACCAGCTATGCGCAACGCCATCGAATTCACTCTCAATGGCCGCCGCGTCCACGTCGAGGGCGTCTCCCCCAGCACCACCCTGCTCCAATACCTGCGCCATGCCGGGCTGACGGGCGCCAAGGAAGGCTGCGCCGAGGGGGATTGCGGCGCCTGCGCCGTGGTGATCCTGGAACGCGACGCGCGCTGAACAGTTGCCTGGTCCCCTTCTGCCTCATGGCGGGGCGCGAGATCCTCAGCGTCGAAGGAGTGGCGGCCGGCAGCCGGTTGCACCCCGTCCAGGAACAGATGGTCCGGCGCCACGGCTCGCAATGCGGGTATTGCACGCCGGGGTTTGTGATGTCGCTCTTCGAGGGGTACTACCGCGGCGATATTCGGCAGGCCGGCCAACTGGACGACCAATTAAGCGCAATCTCTGCCGCTGCACCGGCTGCCGCCCGATTCGCCAGGCCGCCGGAGCGGCTTTCGGGCCGGGGCGCATCCCCGCCGGGCGGGATGGCTTCGCCGGCCGGTTGCGGAAGCCGGTGCCGCCCCTGGGGGAAGTCGAATATGAGGCGGGCGGGGAAAGGTTCCTCCGGCCCGCAACCCTGGCCGGCGTGCTCCACGCGCTGGCGCGCTTCCCCGAGGCCCGGCTGGTGGCCGGGGCCACGGAGTTGGGGCTCGACCTCACCAAGCGCCACCGGAGATTCTCCACCCTGGTCTCGGTCGAGGCCGTGCCGGAATTGCGGGAGATCCAGCGCACGGAAACGGAGTGGCGCATTGGCGCCGCGGCCACCTTCACGCAGATCGAGGAGCTAGTGGCGGGCGAACTTCCCGCGCTGGCGGACATGCTGCGCGTTTTTGGTTCGCGCCTGATCCGCAACCGCGCCCCCCTGGGCGGCAACCTGGCCACCGACTCCCCCATCGGCGACAGCGCCCCCCTGCTGCTGGGCTCGAGGCTCAGGTCGTGCTGGCATCGCTCGCGCGCGGCAAACCGGCGCGCCTGATCGAGCGCACCCTCCCGCTGGCGGAGTTCTTTGTCGCTTATCGCCAGACCGCCCTGCGCCCCGGCGAGATGCTCAAGACCATTCGCGTGCCGCGCGGTGCGGGGCAGCTCATCTCCGCAGGCAGGGATTCAAGGCCCGGCCCACAATGCCGGGTAACCCGCCGCCAGAAGCCCTGCCGTCTAGCCGCGGTCAATCGCCGTCAGTATGCCGTGCAGCAAGGCGTATGGATTGGGGGGGCAGCCGGGGACATAGACATCCACGGGGATGACCTTATCCACGCCGCCCAGGCTGGCATAGTTCGTTCCGAAAATGCCTCCGCTGCACCCGCAGGCGCCCACGGCCACCACCAGGCGCGGAGCCGGCATCGCTTCATACGTTTTGCGCAGCGCTAATTCCATGTTGCGGGAAACGGGCCCGGTTACCAGCAGCATATCGGCATGACGCGGCGAGGCCACAAAATGAAGGCCGAAACGTTCGAGGTCATAGACCGGGCTGTTCAGGCCGGCAATCTCGACCTCGCAGCCATTGCACGAACCGGCATCCACTTCCCGAATGTGCAGCGAGCGGCCCAGTACTTTAGCAATGCGCGCCTTCAACTGCGCGCCGACCGCGTCCAACGCCGCAGGCCGGGGATCAGCCGCGGCGCGCGGCGGAGAAAGCAACGCCTGGTGCGTGCCATCGGGCGCGAGCTGATACTGAATCGTAGTTGTCAACTCCGCTTTATGCCGGGCCGCCAGTTCGCACACGTTGGACATGCGAATGGCCGGATCGGCTTCCGCGCAGAAGCCGCAAAACGTGCATTTGCCCAGGTCCAGCGTTACGCGGCGGGTTTCCGGGCCGTCCGTGCAGGACAAGGCCCCGGTCGGGCACGCGGCAACCGCAGCCCGCGCGTCCTTCCAGTTCGGCGCGTCAATCTCCGGCCGGCCGCGCGACTGGCGGCTCGTCTGCGCGGGAGTCTTCGGATAATCCGTGGTCACGACGCCCGTAGCCAAACTATGGTAGAGAATGTCAAACATGGGCGGAGGGGGCGGGGTCAGCGGTCCGTGCCGGAATAGGACAGATTGAAGCTCTTATTGATCACCGGGAAATCGGGAATGATGTTATCTTGAATCGCTTCGCTGAGTGCCGGCCAGTTTTGCAGGGAGGGATCCTTGATCTTGCACCGGGCCAGGCGGCCGTCCGGGGCGGTCCGAATCCAATGGAATATCTCCCCACGCCAGCCCTCGACGTAGCCCAGGGCGACCACATCGGGGGGGAGCACCGGCAGGCTTGCCCGAATCGCGCCCGAAGGCAAGGCGGACGTCAACTGCTCGATGATGGAAAACGACTGCCGCACTTCGTCAACGCGGACCTGCAGGCGCCGGAGCACGTCGCCTTCCTGGAAGACCGGCACCGTGAACGTCACATCCGCGTAGGCGGCATGCGGGAAGTCGCGGCGCAAGTCATGGGCAAAGCCCGAGGCGCGGCCCGCCAGCCCGACAATCCCCAGGTCGCGGGCGGTCTCCGGCCTGAGAATCCCCGTGGTTTCCAGGCGGTCGCGCGTGGAGGAAGATTCGCGGATCAAAGCGACCAGCGACTCGAACTCCGGCCGCAGCCAGGCCACTCGCTGGCGGAGGGCTTCGACCTGGGCGGTATTCCAGTCGGAGCGGACGCCGCCCGGGGCGGCCAGGCCGCGCAGGAGCCGGTTGCCGGCAAGCTGCTCGTTCAGGCGCAAGACCTGCTCCTTGAGCCGCATGGCGTGAGCGTTGGCGACGACGAAGGCCACATCGGTCGCGATGGCGCCAATATCGCCGATATGGTTGTAAATGCGCTCCAGTTCCAGGCAGATGCTGCGCATGGCGCGCGCTCGGGGCGGCGCCTCCACCCCCGCCGCCCGCTCGATGGCGTGACAAAAGGCCGTCGCGTGCGCAAAGGCGGAATCGCCGGAGATGCTCTCCGCCAGGGCCACGCCGTGGGCCAGCGGCAGGTTTTCAAAAAGCTTCTCCGTGCCCTTGTGGGTGTAGAAGAGCCGAATTTGCAGGTAGAGGACGGACTCCCCGGCAACGCTGAATAAAAAGTGGCCCGGCTCGATGATGCCCGCATGCACCGGGCCCACTGGAACCTGGAAGACGCCTTCGCCTTCGACCACCCGGAACTTATGCCGCTCCCCGGCAAAGGGCGGCAGCACCGTGCGCAAAGCAAAATCTTTTCGCAGCGGATGCACCGCCGGCCAGTCATCATGCAGCGCGCAAGGGCGCGCGTTGGGATGGCCTTCGAGCTTGAGTCCGAACAGGTCCTGGATTTCCCGCTCCTGCCAGTTGAGCGCCGGGAGCGCATTCGTCAGGGAGACGAACCGCGGCTGGGATGGCGGCACCGGGACGCGCAGGATGAGAAAGCCATGCGCCGCGTCCAGTGCAAACACATAATACAGGTGGAAATCCCCGGTTTGGGCGCGGGCATCATCCGCAAACAGGCTGGCCAGCCGCGCCCCCCATTCCTTGTAAAGCAACGCGCAAAAGCCGGGCACCAGCTCCATTTTGCCCTGGAAATAAACTTCGTTGGGGCGCGGGATCTGCATGGGCTGGATTTGCGCGCCAAAGCGCTCGGTCAAACTTGCCAGGATGGGTTGCAGTTCCGGGAGTGCGTTCATGGTGCTCCTCCGATAATGTCGGTCGCCTGCCGTATGACTTCGAGCAGCGGAGCCGGCAGCCACACGCTGAACACCAGCAACGCCCCCAGCAGCAGAAGCATCGCCGGCGCTCCGGCCAGGGGAGCGGGCACGCTCCTGCGCGCGACTTTCGGTTCGCCCGGCAAAATGCGCGCAAACTGGTAAAGCAGCCCGCAAAACGAGGCGAGGATCGCCACCAGCAGAAGCACGGTCGCCGTGAGATGCCCCGCGGCAAACCCGCCGCTCAACACCAGAATCTCGCTGAAGAACAAGCCAAATGGAGGCAGTCCCACCGCCGCCACTCCGGCTAATCCCAGGCAAAACGCCGTCAGCAGCAGCACCCGCGCCATGCCCGGGCCAATCCGCCGCAGTTGCAGCGTGTGGCAGGTCTGATGAAGGTTGCCGGCCGCGAAAAACAGCACTGGTTTGGCCAGCGCGTGATACCCCATGTGCAGCAGCGCGCCAAAGATGGTGATGCGGGAATTAAGCCCTATCCCCGCGCAGATCAGCCCCACGTGTTCCAGGCTGGAATAAGCCAGCAGCCGCTTCAGATTGGACTGCACGAGAATGAAGGGAGCCGCCACGCACATCGAGGTCACGCCAAACACCAACAGGAGCGTCTGGCTGAACGACGTGCCCAGGGAAGCCGTGGTTAAAATATGAAATCGCACCAAAGCATAGAGGGCGACTTTCAACGACACGCCGGAAAGCATCGCGCTGGTGGGCGAAGGCGCCTCGCTGTGCGCATCCGGCAGCCAGTTATGCATGGGGGCCAGTCCGGCTTTGGTGCCATAGCCCACCAACACGAAAACGAAAGCCAGCTTGATCATGTGCGGGTTGAGCTGGCCGGAGATGGACATCAGGTGCGACCAGTTGAAGCTGGGCAACTCAACCGCCGACTGCTGATCAATGGCCGCGGCGTAAGTGAAGACCGTGCCAAATAACGCGAGCGCCAGCCCCAGGCTGCCCAGGATCACATATTTCCAGGCGGCCTCCAGCGAGGTGCTGCGATTGTACAACGCCACCAACAGCACCGAGGATAACGCCGTGGCCTCCAGCGCCAGCCACATCACCCCAAGGTTATTGGCCAGCACCACCAGAAACATGCCCGCGCCGAACAGCGGCGTCAGCACATAGAACTCTTTCACCCGGCCCGGCGTCACGGCCCCCGCCGCCAGATCGCGCTGGAAATAGCGCCCGGCATAAATCGAACTCCCGAGGGAAACCACCGAAATCAGCAGGGCCATCCACGCGCTCAGCGCGTCGGCGCGGAAGAACTCATTGCACTCGGTCACCACCTGAGGCCCGGGCCGCATCGCCAGCAGCAGCCACACGCTCAGCCCCAGCGTCACCGTAAAAGCCAGCCCGTTCGCCAGCGCCATCGCGCGCCGCGAATGCAGCAGCAGGCAGAGCAGCCCCGCCGCCGTCGGCACTACCAGAATGGGAACCAACGGCGTCATCCTTTCAGTTGGCTCAGTTTGCTGACGTCCATCGAGGAGAACGTCTCGCGAATGCGATAGACCAGCAGGCCCAGCACCATCACCGCGACCATGAGGTCAAAGAAGATGCCCAGTTCGACCACCAGCGGCATGCCGTAGGTGGTCAGGGCAACCGCCGCCAGCATGACGCCGTTCTCGACGGTCAACAGGGCGAGAACCTGGGTAAGGGCTTTGCGGCGGTTGACCATGAGGAAAAACCCGGTCAAGAGCAACGTCACGGCAACGCCCAGCGTATTATTGCCCAACCGGGCCAGAGAAGTGAAGGGACGGGCGACAATGTAGCCCAGCAAAGTAAACGCCCCGCACAACAGCATTGAAGCGGACGCATTCAGCAGGGGGGCAATCTCATGTTCCATTTGAATGCGCCGCACCTGGCGGCTCAGCAGCCACGGCAGAAAGAAGACTTTGCCCACCAGCGTCAGGCCTGCCACCCAATAGACATGCGCGGCATGGGCGTGGGAAAAGGCGATGATGACCGCGATGCCCGCCAGCATCAGCGACTGCAGGGCAAAGAGCCGGATGTTGGTCAGCAGCATGCGCTGCACCACCATCAGCAATTGCACCACCAGCATCCCGGTTGCGAGCAGAGTGATCCATTGCGAGGCAAATTCCGGGTTGAGCGGCTTCATTGAAAAAGGAAGGTGGAAAGCAGGGCCAGCGCGCCCAGGATAAAAGCCGCGCTCAACAAATCGGGCACGCGAAACAGCCGTAACTTGGCATTCGTGGTTTCGACCAATACCACCAGGGCCGAAAGCGCCAGCAGCTTGGCCACAAACCAGAACAGCGCAAGCCCTACCGCGCCCACGCTCAGATCTGCGGTGATGCCGACGGGGAAAAAGATGTTCAACAACAGCGCCATCAGCAAAAGCTGTTTGATCGAAGCGCTCCATTCGATCAGCGCCAGGTAGCGCCCCGAATACTCCAGAATCATGGCTTCGTGGATCATCGTCAGCTCCAGGTGCGTCGCGGGATTGTCCACTGGAATACGGCCGGTTTCCGCCAGCAGGACGATAAACAGGGCGGCAAAGGCCAGCACGTGCGCGGGGTTAAGCAATTGCCAGGTCGGGGCCTGGGCGGACAATAGCATCTGGCTGAGATTGGTGGAGCGGGCTTCAATGGCCACAGTGAAGATTGCCAGCATCAAGGCCGGTTCGGCAATTGCCGCCATCGTCATCTCGCGGCTGCTGCCCATACCGCCGAAAGCACTTGCGGGGTCCAGCCCGCCAAGCGCCAGAAAGAACCGCCCCAGCGCCAGCAATCCGGCAAACGCCAATACGCCGCCGAACAGGCTCAGCGGCGCGGAGACGCTGACCAGGGGCATCATCAGGCCGGCGAGCAGCGTGGTGAAGAACAACACCTGGGGCGTCGCTCGAAAAATCCAGGACGCGTGCTCAGAGATGACCATGTCCTTGTGCAGGAACTTCCACAGGTCCAAATACGGTTGCCAGGCGCGCGGCCCGCGGCGGTTTTGAAGGTTCGCCTTCAGAGTCTTGATGCAACCGCTGATAAAAGGCGCAAGCCCCAGCAGCAGGACTGTCTGCAACAGAATGGCCAGCGCAATCTTCACAAGGCAAATATCAGCAGCAGCAGCAGCGTGACGAAAATGTAGATGAGATAGGCCTGTATGCTCCCCGCCTGCAACGCGCGCATGCGACGGGAGGTCAGGAGGATGCGCCGTTTCAGAGGCCGATAAAGGCGAGTGACAAATGCTTCCTCAATCCGACTCTCGAACCGCAGGGTGGTGGCAAAATACGGCGAGTAATCATACTCTCGCTGCATCTCGCGCCGGGGCCGGAACAGGGCTTTGAAGATTACCCGCAAGGGTTTGGAGAAGCCAGTAGCGCTATATTGCATGTGCGGCGTCAATCCTCGCAGTCCGCAGTCCCACGTCGGGCCGATGCGCACCCGCGTTCGCCGCCCAAAGAACAGCCACAACACCAGCGGCACCGGCAACAGGCAAATCCCCGCAAGCACGATGCCCGGCGTGGAGACCGTTCCCCCCAGTTCCTGCGTGTTGCCCAGTATCCAACCGTGGCCGGCCACAAGGTACCCGGGCAACGGCTGGCCCAGCAGTTGTTGTGTCAGCGGCCCAAACAGGGTGATCAAGGCCGTCGGGAAAAGCCCCAGGAAAACACAACCGGCAGCGAGCAGCCCCATCCCGGACAGCATCGCCGGAGACGCTTCGCGCGCCTGCGCTGCCGGTTCGCTGCGCGGTTGAGCCAGGAACGTAATGCCGAACGCCTTCACGAAGCATGCCGCCGCCAATGCGCCCGTCAGTGCCAGCATGGCGCCACTCAAGGGAAACACCAGCTTCACCAAGCTGCCCGTAGTCCCGAAACCTTGCAGCAGTGACTGGTAGGTGAGCCATTCGCTGACAAAGCCATTCAACGGCGGCAAAGCCGAAATCGCCACGGCCCCCAGGAGGAAGCAGAAAGCCGTCTGCGGCATCCGTTTTATCAGGCCTCCCATTTCCTCCATGTTGCGTGTATGCAACGCATGCTGAACAGCGCCCGCCCCCAGAAACAGCAGCGCCTTGAAGAACGCATGGTTGAGTGTGTGATAGAGCCCCGCGATGAGCGCCAGCGACGCCAGCACCGGATGCTGCGTATGCAAAAACATCAAGGCCGCGCCCAACCCCATCAGGATGATGCCGATATTCTCAATGCTGCTATACGCCAGCAACCGCTTCAAGTCGTGCTCCATGAGCGCGTAAAGCACCCCCAGCACCGCGGACAGGGTTCCCAACGTCAAGAGGGTCACGCCCCACCAGTTCGGCGGCGTGCCCATAAAGTCGAACAGCACGCGCGTTAGCCCATAAATGCCGGTTTTAATCATCACCCCGGACAGCAAGGCCGATGCATTGCTGGGCGCCACCGGATGAGCTGCCGGCAGCCAAATATGCAACGGTACAATGCCGGCCTTCACTCCAAAACCGACCAGGAACAGCAAAAAGGCGGCATTTCGCGGCCCGGGCGGCAGGCTATTGCCCAACGCGCGAAAACTTTCAAAAGAGTATGAGTCCGGACCATAATTGCCCAGAACCTGGCCCGCCGCCTGAAATAACAGCAGGAAACCAAGGATCAGACAACCCGTGCCAAGGTGCGACATGATAAAGAAAAGCACGCCGGCATTGCGCGTCTCCGGACGCTCATGCTCGAAGCTGACCAGGCAATACGCCGTCAGGGCCATAATCTCCCACAGGATAAGAAAGAAAAGCGCATTCGACGCGACGAACACCAGCGTCGTCGCCAGCAGCAGTGCGTTATAGAAGGCTCCAAGCAAACCGACATTCCTGCGCCCATAATATCCTCGCACATACCCGAATGAGTACACGGATAAGGCCAGTGCCAGAACTGAAACGATGAGCACAAAGAAAGCCCCGAGCGGGTCCAGTTGGACGATCAGCGGCAATGAGGGAACGCCCGAAGCCCCGAGTGCAAACGCCTTCCCCGCCGACGCTGGCCACGCCGCGAGCGTCAATATCGCCGCGCTTATTCCGCACCCCGAAGCCAGGGTGGCACCGCCGAACCCAATCAGGGTGGCAAGACGGTCCCGCCGCCATGCGATCAGGCTGCCCAGCCCCCCCGCCACGTAGGCCCATAAGGCGCACTGCAGAAGGAAGGAGGACGGCAGGTCTATAACATTGCCATTCATTTCTGCCGTCGGCAGATATTTCCGAAAGCCTGCCGGGAGACAACAGGAATCGTCGTTTGGGAAATCACAGGGGAATAAGCGTCAAGGGCAGTCCAATGCTCCTTCAAGCCGTGCAGCTCACGCCGGCTCGACTCATTAAATCCTGATTAACGGCGTTTTAAGCGGCGGATGTCACCGAGCGGCGCTTGCGCGGTTTGGCCGGTGCTTTTACTTTGGCTTTCGCCTTCGGTTTCGCCGTCTCCTCGGGTTTCTTCACCTCGGTTTTCGCTGAATCCGGCAGGTAGAGATAGCGGGCGCAGCTTTCGCAAAGTTGGATATCTTCGCCCCGCATCAACTCCGTGATCGTCCCGATAGGCACACGCATATGGCACCCCGTGCAAACCTGATTCCGCACCATTGCCATGCCCTTCCTCCCCCGAACTCGGAGGCGATCGTAATGGCCAACAATAGGCGGCGGCAGTTTGGCGCGCAACGCGGCCACTCTCGCCTCGATATTCTTCCCGGTGGCTTCGCCAAACTCCAGCGTCTGGAGTTCCAACAAATCTTGCAGAATGATATTCATAAATGTGAGAAAAGGTTAACTTACAACTCCTAATATGAGTGGTTGAAAATCACACCTAACTATCTACCTGTTTGCCCCTGCCGACACAAGACTTTTGTTTGAAAATTCTTGCCTGGGCTAACAGCCTGGCCGGGCCCCGAGCCGACTAGTCCTGCCGAACAGCTGTCTCCCTCGCGGTTTTGACGGTTTTCAGGCCCCTCGGGACGGAGCAGACCCCGGAAGGCGTACCGCCAGTGCCAGCCGTATCAATTTGCACTAACCCGTTGACAACCGGGCATTCTATGGCAGAGCTTAGCATCATCGGTTAGCCTGCGGGACCAAGCTGGACATGGTTGGTCCTGCTGGCGCACCCTTGAAGATCAGTCAAAGAATAAGTTAGCGAGAATATGAACATGAAAAAGAACCTTCTGGCATTTTTATACCATGCGATGTTGGCGGCGGGAATTACCGGATATACTCTGGCCGCGGAGGACACGCTGCCGTCCCTGATCGTCGCCCCGTTCAGCGGTGACACCACGGCCATTCAGTACTGGCAGCCAGCTCTGGGCCAGGGCCTCAGCGAAATGCTCATCACCGAAATGGGCAAACTCAACAAGTTCCAGGTGCTTGAAAGCACCCAACTCGGCACGCTGATGGATGAGATCAAGCTGGGCGAGAATGGCTGGGTGCAGCAAGACGAGAAGGTGGAAAAAGGAGGTTTTGCGGCGGCGGATTTTATGCTCACCGCCAAGGTGACGCGCTTTGGAAACAAGCAAACAAAGGTCGGCCTGGGCGGCTTTGTCCCGGGCAGCCTGGGCAACCTCGGGCTCAAACAAACGACCGCCGACGTGCGCATTGACTGGCGCCTCGTGGATGCGGCCACGCGCAAAATCATTAAAACCGGCTCCGCTACCGCCGCCCAAAAAGGCACGGGCTTTGATGTGGGCGTCAACGTCACCGGCCACGGCGGGGGCATCGGATTCGACAACAAGGAGTTTATGGATAGCGCCCTGGGCAAGGCTACCGTCACCGCGCTCAACCAAATTACGGAAGATGTCCGTGCCTTCTCGTTGCCTGAATCTGGCCGCCGCAAGCAAAAAGCCAACGCGGCCAGCCAGCAAGCTGCCGCCGCCCAGGCTGCCGCGCAAGCCGCCCGCGCCACCCCCGGCAAAGTGCTTGCCGTGGCCGGCAAAGACGCCGTCATCGTTTCCCTGGGCAGCAACCTGGGATTCAAAGTCGGCGACAAGCTTGATCTCTACGAAACCGTGGACATTAAAGATGCCAGCGGTGCGGTCGTTTTCTCGGAGGAAAAGCTGATCGGCGAGGTCATCCTTCAAACTGTCCAAGCCGATCGCAGCAAAGCCTCTTATTCCGGCAATGCCGAAGTCAAACCCGGGTGGGTGGTGAAAGCAAAGTAGCTGGCACTGCGACAAAAGCAGCCACGGCCAAATCCGGTCGCTGCCGCCTCCGCGGCTTCAGCAGCGGAATAGCCGCCGCCGCACTCCAATATCGTTCTCCTCGTGAACAGCTTGGACTTCCGGACCATAGTTTGTGCCTAAAACCAGCACCTGGAAGATGACACGGCGCGATCTTGCCAACAGGAATCCCTGGGCAGGCGGGGCAGTAAAAGCGGTATCGGCAATGGAAGGTCTTTTGTGGCCCCGCAGCTCGGAGCAAACACAATCATGCCAAATCGAGCTGGTGCCGGTGGTGGGACTCGAACCCACACGCCTTTTTAAGGGCCCAGGATTTTAAGTCCTGTGCGTCTGCCATTTCGCCACACCGGCGCTTTTGCCACCAACCGCGTTCGCACCTGCAAGCCGTCCGTAGCTCGCCCTGCAATCCCCTCTATCGCATAAAGCGCCCCACCTACTTCCTGATCTTCGCAAAGGTCCCGTGCCAACGCAAGCAACCGATGCAGCAACCAGGCATCGCAAAGGTTAATGAAAAACTCTCCCCGGGTGCGCCTGAACCACAATTCGACGCAAAACGCCTCGCCCCGCATCGCCCGGTTCGCGATCTAGCTCCACTTGAAATCTTTGTTGCGCAAGCCCGGCTCTTATGCGTAAAGTATGTTCGCCTGATTTAGTGGAATGGGGTCGTAGCTCAGTTGGCAGAGCGTCTCGTTCGCAATGAGAAGGTCAGGGGTTCGACTCCCCTCGGCTCCACCACTTCCCCAGCCCGCCCGGGGCGAGGCATTCCGGATTTGCTGGTGCATTTGCCGTGTCCGCCGGCTACAATCCCCCACTAAAGACACTATGCCTCCGCACCTGGTGCTTTGGATTAGCCTCCGGCTCTTGCAAACGGAACCCGCCTTCCGGTCCTCCCGGACGCGCAACGGCAGGCCCCGCAACTCACGGCTGGCCATCCCGTGCTGCACGCAAACCGGCCTGACGCTGTGACCCCCAGCGCACTACCCATCCGGGAGATCCATTCGCAGATTGTTCACATCCTGCGAACGGGGAACCGATTGGTGCTCGTGGCTCCGACAGGCTCGGGCAAGACTACCCAGGTCCCGCAAATGCTGCTCGAGGCCGGATTGGCCGGCGGCAAAAAGATTGTCGTGCTCCAACCCCGCCGCGTAGCGGCACGGACGGTGGCGGCGCGGGTTGCGTGGGAGCGCCAATGCCCCCTCGGGACGGAGGTCGGCTACCAGATTCGTTTCGATGATCAAACCAGCCTCGGCACCCGCATCAGCTACGTCACGGAGGGGATTCTCCTGCGGTGGCTGCAAGACGACCGGACGCTATCGAATGTGGGGGCGGTCCTCTTCGACGAATTCCATGAGCGCAACCTGCTGAGCGATGTCGCGCTGGCCCTGGTAAAACGCTTGCAGCAGACCGACCGGCCCGAGCTTAAGCTGGCGGTCATGTCCGCCACGCTTGAGGCGGAACCGGTGGCGCAATACCTGGGAGGGGAGACGGGAGGAGCGCCGATTCTGCTGTCTGAAGGGCAGAGTTTCCCCGTCGCGGTGCGCTATTTGAACCGGCGGGACGAACGGCCAATCCCAGAGCAGGCCGCCGATGCCGTCGAGCAAATCATCAACGCGGGCGACCCCGGCGACATCCTGGTCTTCATGCCCGGCATGGCCGAAATCAACGCCACCCTCGCCGCCCTCCGCACCCTTCGCAGCCCCGAGCGCCTGGCACTGATCCCCCTGCACGGCGACCTGCCGCCCGAGCAGCAGGACCTTGCTTTCGCGCCCAGTTCCCTCCGCAAGGTGGTCGTCGCCACCAACGTCGCGGAAACCTCGGTCACCATTGATGGCATCCGCCACGTGGTTGATAGCGGGCTGGCGCGCATCGCGCGCTACGACGCCGAACGCGGCATTAACACGCTTTTCATCGAGCCCATCAGCCGCGCTTCGGCCGAGCAACGCAAGGGACGCGCCGGGCGCACCGCGCCGGGCACCTGCCTCCGGCTCTGGACCGAAAGCGGCCAGTTGAACCGCCCCGAACGCAACACGCCGGAAATCCAGCGCAGCGACCTCGCCGAAGTGGTGCTGCTGCTCCATTCCCTGGGCATCCAGCACGCCGCCGCGTTTGATTGGCTGGACAAACCCGACCCATCCGCCGTGGAACGGGCGGAGCAACTGCTGCTTACGCTGGGAGCACTGCGGGAACCGCCCCCGCAAGGGCCCGCGGCCTCCTCCGGCGCTGCCGGTCTGACGCCGATTGGACGGCAGATGCTCAAGCTGCCAATGCACCCACGCTACTCGCGCATGCTGGTCGAGGCCGCCCGGTTCGATTGCGTGCCGTCCGCAGCTTTGTGCGCCGCCCTGGTCAGTGGGCGCGATCTGCTAATGCGCCTGGGCCGTGATGACAAACCGGTCCAAAAGGCGCGCGAACTGTTCGAGGCCAGCCCGGAGTCGGATTTCTACACGCTCATGCGTGCCTTCCAGTTCGCCCGGAATCACTCGTTCAGCGCCGAAAGCTGCCGCCGCTATGGCATCCACGCCCAAACGGCGCGGCTGGTGGAGCAGACTTTTGCGCAATTGCTGCAAATCGCCCGGCAACAAGGGCTGATCAAAAACACGGCGACGGGCTCGCAGACTGCGGATAACCTGACCCCGCCTCTCTCCCCGCCCAGCCCGGTTTCAGACGACGCCCTGCCCCGCTGCCTCATGACCGGCTTCATTGACCAACTCTGCCTCCGGCGCGATCAGGGAACACTCGAATGCGAGCTGACCGAGGGGCGGCGCGGAACGCTGATGCGCGAGAGCGTCGTGCAATCCGCCCCGCTATTCGTGGCCGCTGTCCTGCGCGAAGTCGCCGGGCGCGGCACGGAGCCCCGGACGCTGCTTGGACTGGCAACGGCCGTAAAGCGCGAATGGATCGAGGAAGTCTTCCCGGAGCAACTCGCGGCCCGGGTGGAACACCTTTACGACCGCGCGCACAAGCGCGTCGCCGCCGTCAGGCTGGTTCGCTTCCGCGACCTCATCATCCACCACGAGCACCAGCGCGAGACCGATCCCGCGGCTTCCGGCCACTGCCTGGCCGAAGCGCACCAGAAAGGCTGGTTCGCGCTGCCCCTGTTCAACCACGAGGCAAAGCAGTTCATCAACCGCGTAAACCTGGTGGCGGCCGCCCTGCCCGAATTGGAATTTCCGTCCTTCGATGACAAAGCCCTCCGCCAATGCATGGCACGCGCCTTTGCGGGGTTGACGCTGGCCAAAGAGGCGCAGGCGACGCCGTTGACCGAGAGCTTTCTGTACGCCCTGGGCCGCGAGCGAGCCGGCTGGCTGGACGAACTCGCGCCCGCCCGCATTCCCTGGCCGGATGGCCGGAAGCTGAAGCTGCTTTACGCCGAGTCTGCCCAGGATAAGGATAACCAGCCAAGCCCGCCCGAACTCCAGGTGAAACTGCACGAATGCTTCGCGCTCCAGGCGCATCCCCACGTCTGCGAAGGCCGGGTGCCAGTTAAACTCTGGCTCTGCGCGCCGGACGGCAAACGCCTCGAAGCCACCTGCCATTGGCCGGCTTTCCGGGCGAACGCTTATCCCAAACTCAAGCCCGCACTCCAAAAGAAGCACCCCAGCCACCCCTGGCCCTGACCCGGAAACTCAAGGAAACCGCAAAGGGGCGGAACCAAATGCGCTCCGCGGCCGTCTCTATTGCGGCCAGGAATGGAGTGTGAATCACCCCGCGTTTATCAACCGGGCAATATTTGAGTTGCGGCGAACATCAACCCCGCCGATTATTCCGGCCCGGCAATAAGAAGTTGGACCAGGCCGTACCCGGGCCGCGGCAACCGATAATCAATGACTGACTCAATGGTTGGACGCTCGGCCCCAGCGGGGAATGAGTCCCTTAGTCAGGCAAATTTGAATTGAAGCTTTGAAAATAAAAGTCGCCTTTCTGACCACCGACAATCGCGACATGCAAAGGGACTACGGCACGCCGGTCCCGCATTTCGGCACCGCGCCCGAGGCGCTGCTGGAGGGCTTTAAGCAGAGGCCGGAACTCGAAGTGCATGTGGTCTCCTGCGCGCGGGTGCGCATGACCTCTCCGCAAAAGCTGGCCCCCAACATTTTCTACCATAGCCTCTTTGTGCCAAAGATTGGCTGGATGCGCACCGGCTTCCAAGGGTGCATCCGGGCCGTCCGAAAGAAACTGCGGGAAATCCGGCCAGACCTCGTACATGGCCATGGCACCGAACACGATTGCGCCCTTAGCGCGGTCTTCTCGGGTTTTCCCAACGTAATCACAATCCACGGCAATATGGCTGAATTGGCCCGGCTGTTTCAGGAGCGCGTTGGCAGCTACCTCTGGCTGGCGGGGCGACTGGAGACTCTCGCGCTGAAACGAACCCTGGGCGTGCTCTGCAACTCGGCCTACACAGAACAACTGGTCCGCCCGCGAACGCGGCGGGTCTGGCGCGTGGCCCATGCGCTGCGGCAGGAATTCTTTGCCCCCGCGCCAGTTCCCACCCGCCACAACCGGTGCCGCCTGGTGAACCTGGGCCTGATCGCCCCCCGGAAACGACAGTTGGAATTGTTGAAGGTAGCGCATGAGCTCGCGCAGCAGGGATTGGCCTTCGAGTTCCTGTTTGTCGGCAATATAACTCCCAACCATCCCTATGGAAACGCCTTCCAGGAAAGCCTCAAACCCTTGGAGAAACAGGGCTGCGCAAGGTGGATCGGGACAAAAACCAGCCTTGAACTGGTTGAACTCTTCGACGCGGCATCGGGGATGGTGCATTTCTCGCCTGCGGAGTCTTTTGGATTAGCGGTGGCAGAAGGACTCGCCCGCGACCTGAAACTCTTCGCGGCCCGCGTGGGGGGCGTGGTGGATATTGCGGAGGGAGTGCCCGGCGCGGAATTATTCCACGGGGAGGATTGGTCCGGTTTAACCCGGGCGCTGGCGCATTGGATTCAAAGCGGCTTTCCGCGCGCACACGGCGCGGGCCAAGTTATGCGTACCCGCTACCACCCGGAGGTAATCGTCCGGCGGCACCTGGAGGTTTATCAGGAGGTGCTGGGCCAGAAATAATTCTGCTCCTCCACTGTCTCCCGCCGGCGTTCCGTCATTTTGTCACCAGGCACTGGGCTTGAACGGACATGTGCCTCCTCCGTGAGAAAGAAATGGAATCGTCACTATATTCACAGAGAGTGACCCGGCTCCTAAGCAGGGCATGCTTAACCCGAATAGATGTAAATGCGCCAATGTCCGGTTTGATTGGCCCGTCGTTTCGGGAGTCACCAGCCTCTCTTGCTGGGAGCAATACCCAAGGGTGAATCCGTGCGGCAAAAAGGCGATTGCTGCGGCCACGACAGATTGTTAGAATATGTGGAAAATGAAGAATCTCTCTGGCTCAGTCATTCTGATTACCGGTGGTACCGGCTCCTTTGGCAATCGGGTGGCCCGTTACCTCTTGAAGCAGAAACCGGCCCAAATCAGGATCTACAGCCGGGACGAAAAGAAACAGTGGGAAATGCAAAGGATTTTCCCTCAGTTCCGGTACATTGTTGGAGACGTGCGAGACCCCAATCGGCTGGCGGAAGCGATCAACGGGGTGGATTATGTATTTCATGCCGCGGCGCTCAAACAGGTCCCCGCATGCGAAAACTACCCCTACGAGGCTGCCAAAACCAATATCATCGGCTCGCAGAATGTTTGTGAGGCGGCCAAGTACAACCGCGTGAAATGCCTGGTGGCCCTGAGCACCGACAAAGCCGTTAAGCCGGTTAACGCCATGGGCATCAGCAAGGCGATGCTGGAAAAGATCGTCTGCAGCCAAAACCAGTTTGACCATCAAACCACTTTCTGTTGTGTGCGCTATGGCAATGTGATGGGCAGCCGCGGCTCTGTCATCCCATTGTTTCGCGACCAGATTCGCCAGGGCGCGCCCTTGACTTTGACCGTCCCCGAAATGACTCGGTTCCTGATGACGCTTGACCAATCGGTGGATCTCGTTCTACACGCGATGACCCACGCACGCGGCGGAGAGATTTTTGTCCGTAAAGCGCCCGCCTGCACCGTCCAGGCACTTGCCGAAGCCATGCGCTTGAAATACAGCCCACGGGGGGCACGCCACCCCATCAAGGTAGTTGGTATCCGCCCGGGAGAAAAGCTCCACGAGGTCCTCGTCAACGAGTATGAAATGCAGCGCATGACGGAACAGCCGTCTTATTATGCGATCCATCCTGAGTATCGCGTGCCCCAAAAACTGACTCCCAAGCCGCTCGGCCAGGAGTACACGTCCGCCAATACGCAAAGGCTCGAGCGGACCGAGGAAATCCAAGCCATGCTGGATGCCATGGGCGAAACCGAGTTCTACTTGTGAAGATTTTTGTGCTGGGCCACAAAGGAATGCTGGGCCACGTCGTGGCCCGATTCCTGAAGGAACAGGGTTGTGAGGTGATTACTTCATCCGCACGCTATGAAGCTGCAGCGCGGGATTCGCTCGTCGAAGCGGTTCGGAATTCAGGCTGCGCCTGGATCATCAACGCCCTGGGTCGGATTAAGCAAAAGACGGAGAACCCCGGCGAACTTTACCTGGTCAACTCGGTGTTCCCCCTTCACCTCCGCGCACGGATGCGCCCCGAACAACGCCTCATTCACGCAAGTAGTGATTGTGTTTTTTCGGGGCGGCGAGGCCAGTACTCCGTCGCTGACGAGTGCGACGCGGAAGACGTTTACGGCCTCTCCAAAGCTCTGGGCGAAGCCGCGGCTGATTCGGGCCGATGCTTCATTATCCGCACGTCCATCATTGGTCCGGAGTTGGACACAGGCTGGGGCTTGATGGGCTGGTTCTTGCGTCAATCCGGTGAAGTGAATGGCTACACCAACCATCTGTGGAACGGTATCACGACGCTGGAATGGGCTGAGATTGCCTGGAAACTAATAAACGGCTTAATCCGCGCCGACGAACCGGTGATTCAAGCCGGCACTTGGCCTCCAATGTCCAAGTGTCAAATCCTTCAGCTCATCAGCAAAATCTGGGAGCACCCCATCGAAGTGCGATCGACAATGGCCAAGGAGGCAATTGACCGAACGTTGCTCCCGACCCTGCAACGGCCCGGCCTGGAGCAGCAATTATCCTCGCTGCGATCCTGGTATGAGTTAAGCCGGCCAACTTAACCTGCCCCCCTCGGACTCCGCGGGGCGGCGCCACGCTAAGCGGCCTCATTTTGCCGCCGAACCTGTGTTCGCCGGTTTGCATTTGGCCAGGCTTCCGCCCTAGCCGGGAGGTACAGCCTCTCCATCGCCGCGAACCAGCGCCCAAACCTCCGCATCCGTCCGCACCCACAGCGGTTTCATCTCCCGCCGACGCTTCAGGGCCTGAGGCAGTTTACGGCAGGCTGCCCACACGCCACGAACGTAAGGCCAATGGCCTCGTACCGCGCGCCAGGGGACGAGGAAGGCCAGCCAGGCAAGGTGCCGCACGATTAGTGCAGGGTCGGTGATATTCTTCCAAAAAAAGAGGTGGGCATTGCAATGGCCCACGGCTTTATTCTGAGAATTGGATGCGATAGTAGCATGGTGCCGATGGCACATAACGCTCCGCGGCTCAATCAGCACCCGGAGCCCGCGCTTCCAAGCCACATATGAAAGATCATTGTCTTCCCAGTAGAAGGGCCAGTAGAGTTCATCAAAGCCGCCGAGGGCGACGAATTTCTCCCGGTCATACACCGCGCAGCAGCCGGCGACCAGGGTCGGCACGGTCTCACTTTCCTGCAACGCCGCGACTCGAAACAACCCCCGGTGCGATTCTCCCAAGGTCCGGCTGCGCGTGATTGTCGTGCCTTCCGCATCCAACAAAACCGCCGACACCGCAAATACATCCTGCCCGGCGCAATGGGGCAGCAGGACCGCCAGACTGTCTTCGTACAGGCGCAGGTCGTTGTTGAGCAGGGCCACGTACTGGTACTGAATACGCCGGCAGAGTTCGTTGTAGGAGAACAGAATTCGGTTGCTCGGGGCAATCTCCACTATTACGCCCGGGTAGTTCTTCTTTAAAAACTCCACACTGCCGTCCGTGCTCAAATTATCGAGCACGATTACATCACATCCCTCCTTGACTCTTTGCGCCGCCGAGATGACCGAGGGCAGATTTTCCTCCAGGAGGTGCCTGCCGTTATAATTCAAGACTACCGCCGCGCAGATCGGGCCAGGCATAGTTTAGTGTTCCTCCCGGCAGTACAAGAAACGTCTCAGCAGACAAGCTGCCGCCTTGCCGCTGAATCGGCTAAAGCCAAAGGTCATGCCGATGAGGATATTTCTTGTGTGGTGAGTGTCAAGGATGGCAAGGGCAGAACCGCGTGAGGGCCTCGGCTCGCCTCCGTGCCGGACGTTCAGTAAGAGCGGGTCCGTAAAAAGCAATCGTTTGCCAACGGGGGCGCGCCACAACCGCCGCGAGAATTGCAGCGGAGTGAATGCCGAAACTTCTGCCATCCGCCGACACATGGCACGACTCCGGATAACGACTGGCGCAAAGACGGCTCCCGGAATAATTCGCCCCCGCCCATATCCACGAATACCCGCTTCAATGCGTCAACGCGTTTTCATCATTCCACGCCGACGGCGCTAAAGCAAGCAGCGATTGCCAAAGTAGTTTGCCGTTCTGATCATGAAAAAGCGGTGGCGCTGGCCCGGACTATGCCAGCGAATACAGGATTCAGCCGGTTTCGCGGCCGGCGTAAAAGCAAACGTCGAGTGGGCTGGATTCGCAGCATCCTCCGTTAAGACAAGCCGGGCCGGCAGGATTGCATCGTGACCCTACAACGTGCCGGGCTTGCCTTTCGGCCGCGAAAACATGAAACGCGCCAAGGACGTCTGGATGCCGCGGGCGGCGTGAATTGGCCAATACCAGTAATCGAAAAGACAATGGGCCAGAAACGGCGCCAGAACCAACGCCCCCAAACCCAACGACGTCGTATAGATGAACGTTAGCGAAAGCCCAAAAGAAAGCAATTTGGACGCTAACGAAGGCCACAGAAACGGGATGCGGTTCTCTGTGGTAATCAGCGTGCCCCAGATACTGGTTTGCATCTCCAGGAATGAGTTGAGCGCCAGCAAAGCCAGCCAGGGTAGTGCAAGCATCTGTTTATTACTGCCGAGCGATTGCAGCAGCGGTTGGCCGCAAACCAGAAGGCCGGCCGCCATGGCCAGGAACGTCAAATATTGGAGCCACATTCGAGGCCAAAAGATCTGTTGGATCGCGGCATAATCATGCCGGGCCCGATGCTGGCCTATGATCGGCCATTTAACCTGTGTCCAAGCCGAGGCCATGCCACTGATAATCCCGAGGAGCTGAATCGAAAGTCCATACCGTGCATTCGCCGCCAAACCCAGAACCTTTAGGCAAATCAGCGTATTGGCATTGACCGTTAGGTAACCGCCCATGGTCACCAACCCCAGCCGCCAACTGTTGGGCCAGATAATCCGCAACTGTTGCCAAACGTCCGACCTCTTCGTCGACGGCGCTCGCCGCAATCGCCGAAGGCAGGCGCCCCGGGCGATCACCTGCTGGATAACGCTGCCGGTGAGGTCTCCGAGCGGCAAGCTCATTAGACCCGCGCCCGCCAGAAACAACCCAGCCGCGACCGCGAACCTCACCCCCGAAGCGAGCACTGTAATCCGGACCGAAATGAGGACTTCATTCATGCCGCGGAGAAAGACCGGCGCCCAGGAGGAATAGATGTTAAGGACCGTGGCAATGAGGGTGATGCCCCAGGCAACCCAAGTAACGCGCGGGCAAGGGGTCTCGAGGACGCGCAGGTTTACGATGTAGGTGCCCCAGATTCCCAGGATTACGAGAAGGACCAGCGCCAGAACCCGGTAAAGAGCGCGGGTAGTAAAAAACAACTGCCAGAGCAAGCCGAAGTTTGGGCTCGTTCCAGTGGATTTGCTCACCCCCTGAGGCTGGATCGTTTCCGCGCCGCCCATGGCGTAGCTAACAAAGCGCAATATCGTCGGGCTGAAACCAAAATCTATGACCGGAGCGAGGGCGACCTGACTCAGGAACACATAGTACATGCCCAACTCCTCCGTGGACAGCTTGCGCAGCACCAATGGCAGCAAGAGAATCCCCGTGGCCAAACGAAGACCATTGAAAACCCAAAACCAGGCCACGGTCGAACTGTGCAACCGCTTAAGCAGTGCGCCGGGTTGGATAAGGGAGAATGGAAGCGGCCAGCGGAAAATCATTCAGAGTGCAGCAGGTTGACCAAATCATCTCCTCACGGTCAAGTCTAAGTGAACCAAACGAAGGCCTTAAAAAGAACCCATTCGTCACCTGCAGGCTAGGAACCAACGGGACAAGTCCAACCACCAAAGTTGCCGACCAGCAACCCAAAGCTCGATGCGAACCCCGGTGGCAAACACCCCAAAGAACACCGCCGACTGTTGCAAGCGTTGCCAGTGGGCTCTAATACCGGAAATGGTCATTCAGACATGCTTTCATTCAGACTCCGGACTTTATCACTGCGTTCAACCTTTCCGCAACTCCAGTTGGAGACCGCAAAGCGCCACCCGCCAGGAGAGCCCTGAACAGGCGGCTGGCAGCAAGAGCAGGCGAACTAAATATTGCTCAATCCTTCAGTGGCGGCGCGCGCGACCCAGCAAGCCCGCAAGCGGGCGCGGGATCGTTTTCATCCCGAGGCGGTTGCCCGCCGGCACCTGGAGATTTACCGGGAAGTGTTGAACCGCAATTCTCAGGATGCGGGCGGCTGAAGATTGACGGCGGCAACGGGCCCAAGGAAGGGCAGGCGGCTTGGCGCAAAGATCACCGCAGCCCGGAAGTTGAAATGCGCCCCCGGCAGCGCGTTCAGAAGCGGAAGAGCAAACCAGCGCGCCGGATATGCGGGCTTGCGGCTGCCGAAGAGCCGCAGCAGAACTGCCGGGAGCATCCGCGGCTGGCCGCGCTACAAACTCAGGGGGCCGAGAGAACTGCCAGAATAAAACCGCTTCCGAAGGCCGTATGAATGAGGATGCAAGTTCAGGGACTTTTCGAACGCGCCGCAAGACCAGCCGTTGCGGAGGTAGTCGGACCGGTAAAGAGAAAGCGAAAGAGGGTGGTCCCGAGAGTTCTGGCCGCGTAAGGAGGCCAAAACCAATGGTTGAACAGGATGCCCGCCAGAAATGGCCCCAGCACCAGCGCCCCCAGGCCCAGGGAAGTAAAGTGAATCAGCACCAGGGACAGAATGAAGCTTAGCACGTTGGTAGCCACCGCGGGCCAAAGATAGGGCAGCCGGTTCTCCGTCGAAAGCAATGTGCCCCAGATATTAAAGTGCATTTCGAAGAAGGCATTGAGCATCATCAGCGATAACCACGCCAGGGGGATCAGTTGTTTGCCGCCACCGAAATGCTGCAGAAGGAATGGCCCCGCCAGGAGCAAAGCCGCACAGGCGAGCAGGAAAGTCGCAGTCTGCAGCCAGACCCGCGGCCAGAGGAGACGCTGCACGCCGACCAAGTCGTGGCGCGCGCGCAACTGGCCGACAAGGGGCCACCGGACATTGGTCCAGACGGCCACCATTCCACTGACAATTGAGAGCAGTTGAACCGAGAGGCCGTACTGGGCGTTGGCGGCCAAGCCGAGCACATGCAGGCAAATGGCGGTGTTGGCGTTGACCGTCAGATATGAGCTGACAAATTGCGTCCCCAGCCGCCATGTGTTCGGCCAAAGGATCCTGAGATGCTCCTTAATCCGAATGTTTTCCGGCGGCGGGTGCCCGGCGAGAAGGCGGTAGCAGAGGCGGCGGGCGAGCGTGCGGGCGAGCAGGCTGCTGAAGAAACTGCCGATCGGAAGCGCCAACAGACCCGCGCCGGCTAACAACAGTCCCGCCGCGAGCACGAGCCGCACGGCGAACATCAGGACGCCAATCCGGGCAGCCGCCGCCACTTCATTCATGCTCCGCAGGTAAAGCCCCCACCAATTCGCATAAATGTCAACCACGGCGGCCCCGAGCGTCACGCCCCAGGCTATGCGGGTGAGCAACGGGGAGGACGTTTCATCAATTCGCAATTCCACCACGTAGGTGCCCCAGGCGCCCAACACCACCAACAACGCCAGGCTGAGATACCGATAGAGCCGCCGCGTGGTGAAGAGAAGCTGCCAGAGCAGGACATAATTCGGGCGAGTGGAAGTCCCCGGGCGGGCAACCCCCTGGGCCTGTATAGTTTCCGCTCCGCCCATCGCGTAAGTGACAAATCGCCCGATGGTTGGCCCGAAACCAAAATCCACGAGCGGCACAATCGCAACGAGGCTTAGCAGCACATAATACATGCCCAGATCCGGCGCGGGCAGCTTGTTGAGCACCAGTGGCAGAAGAATAAGCCCCGTGGCCAGCCGGACCCCGTTGAAGATCCAGGACCAGACGACCGCGGAGTTCTGAAGCCTGCCCACCAGGTTATTCCAGCCCATGGACAGCATGAGAAACTACCGCGCAATCATTGCCCCGCGCGCGCGTTGAGGGGAAGCGCCGCCTGCAATAGCACTGGCCGGATCGAATCCGGAGTGCGGAAACACGTGACTCCCTTGAGCCGAAAACGGTAGCCCGGCTGGAGGGAACGGAGAAACTCAATCAAATCACCGGCATGGGCAGGCTCATGGTAAGTCGTCACCGCAATCTGGGGCGCCCCTTCGCGGATAATCCGTTCGGCGCCGCGGATTACGTCGAGATCGGCGCCCTCGGCATCCACTTTGATCAAATCGGTGGCGCCCAACCGTATCTGTTTATCCCGGCAGTAATCATCCAGGCATACTTGGGGCGTCTTGCGAGCGCCGCCAACCGCCGTGCTGACGACGCGGTTCGCTTCCGGAGACTCGGAATCGGTAAAATAAACCTCGCCCGAGGCGCGCCCCACCGCAAAAACCTCCACCTTGATGCGATCGGCAACCCCGTTCTTCCCGGCAGCGCGGGCCAGGAAAGAAGCTGTCCGGGCAGAGGGTTCGAAGCAGATAATCCTGGCCGCCTGCCGAGCTCGGGCGACCCGGATCGCGAAGAGTCCTTCGCACGCCCCGATGTCCAGAACCAGGCTCGCCGGGGTCAGGTGGATCGGGGGTACATTGTAGTAATGCGCATGCGAGGGTTCCATCTCCTGGCGCACCCCCATTGCCAACCCGCCGCTCAGGCTGCCGAGCCAGTAAAATATCAGTCCGTTCCGTTTGATCTCAATTTCAAGCACGCCGTCCGACTCGGAGCGGATGCTCAACTCCTTTCGAATCCATTGGCGCAGCTCCCACTCCGTCAAGCGCTGTGGCTGCAGAAGATAGCGTAATTGCGTGCAGGCATCCGATAGCGAGTACACCCCGGGATATTTTCGCATCTTCCACCACAGGCTGTACCAGCGCCCAAGGATAACAACCGGATTCTTCATCCGTTTTCATCCTTTCCGCTCACGAACAACCAAGCCCAAGCGTTTTGCATCGGTTCTCGATAATTGTCCAAGCCATTACGGGTGTCAAAATCTAATGCGCCTTTTGCCCGCCCGCGCCAGCGGACTTTCATCTGAAACGCCCGTATGCATCGCTCAGCGCCGGGCGCCTGGCATCAAGAGCCTCGGGCCAGTTTGCACTGGCCGTGCAAGAGATTGGCGGTGAGGAACTTGCCCTCCAAGGCCGGCAGGCTTTCCCGCAGACAATCCGGGCGGGCACGCAGGTGTTTTTTGCAGCCGCCGGGTGAACAGCCTCCAAGCGCCGGCAGCCTGCAGACCCTCACGTAGCGTGCCGCACCCGGTCGCCATCACCCATCCCTCAAAAATTGCCCTTGCGCGAAGGCACCCCGCTCGCCAGCCTTCCCTCAGACCCTTGGGGTGGGGGCGGCTGGAACTTCCAGCCCAAGGAATGGCAGGAAGCGGAGTCGCTCTCCGGCCCGTAATAGACAGACAATTAGAACAACAATAGAAAGGACCTACGTTATGAAAGTACTATCCACTCCGCGCACGGGCAGTCTGGGCGCGGAGACCTATTACCAATCCCCCTTCGGCGTGTGCGCCCGGCGGCGCACCGTTCCCCGGGACCGACCCTCGGAGCGCAAGGCAGCGGCGCGGTCGTATTTCGGGATCTCCTCCCGGGAGTGGGGTCTCAAGCTCACCGAAGCGCAGCGCGAGCGCTGGAACGCCGCGGCGCTGCATGTTCCCAGCCGGCCCTGGATGGGGCAGTATTCGCACTTAAGTGGGCAGCAGTTTTGCGTCCAGATCAACAGCACCCTGCGGGGGCTGGGTCTGGCGCCGGTGGAGGAACCGCCCGCCCCGGTGGTCTTCGGCCCCAATCCCGTCACCGGGCTGGAGATCGTCAATGACGCCGAAGACGGAGTTCGGCTGCGGCTGAACGTCGGGGCCGTCCATGAAGACATAATGGTCTTTGGGCAGCCGCCGTGCAGTGCGGGCCGGATGAAACCCCGCCGTGCCTATTACCTGGGCCTGTTGGGCCCAAGCCAGAACGGGCAAAGCGACATCACGGACCTCTACGCCGCCCGGTTTGGGCGACCCGCCCCGGGGCAGAAGGTATTTATCGCCGTAGTTCAGACCCGGAACGGCTGGAAAGGCCAAAGCCGGGTTCACAACGCCATCGTTCCGCCGCCGCCGACCTTGAAATCTCAGCAAGCGGCTGAAACGGCAAAGGTTAAGAAATCGAAGCCCTCCGCCGCCCCGGCCTCCACCGCCGCCCACAAGACCGTCTCTTCTCCGTCCTTCCAAGCTATGTACAAGGGGAGTACATCGGAAGCTCGGCAGGAGCACATGGAAAATAAACATGAGTCCCCTTTGAGCCTCCTTTGTACACCCGTTGTACACGGCCTAATGGGAGCGTTAGGCTGGCTGGGGCGGGTGGGGCGGGTTTGGGCGCGGGCCTGAGCCGGAAAGGAGGAATGGACGAGTCGCGGATGATGTAAAAGGACGTTCCAAGGCGGGAGGGAGAGGACGCGAACGTTCGGCAAAGCCGGAACGGACGGACGGGTGTTGTCGCGTACCCTGGTTTTTCGGCGGGATGGAGTCAGGGTCGGCGGAGACCTGTTCTCTCGCGGCTGGCTCAATATTTGAGTTGCTGCGCGCTCCAAACCCGCGGAGTATCCCAGCCGGGCAAGAAGAAGCCGGGCTTGGCCTTGTCCGGGCCGAAGCAAGGCGATGATCCATGATTGGCCCCCTGGGGGTTCGCGCGGCTGCCCCGGCGCCGGCTGAGCCCCTTATCCGCGCGAGCGTGAAATGTGGACTTGAAAATGAAAGTCGCCTTTCTAACCACCGACAATCGGAACGAATACAAGAACTACGGAGCACCCGCCCCGTATTTCGGCGCGGCGCCCACGGCGCTGCTCCAGGGGTTGGCGCAGGTGCCGGAAGTGGAAGTGCATGTGGTTTCCTGTCTGCGTCAGAAGGTTGCGTCGCCGCCCCAACTGGCCTCCAATATCTTCTATCACAGCCTCCTGGTCCCCCGGATGGGCTGGATGCGCACCGGCTACCAGGGCTGCATCCGCGCCGTCCGGAGAAAGCTGAAAGCGCTTCAGCCTGATTTGGCGCATGGGCAAGGAACGGAACTGGATTGCGCCCTTAACGCCGCCTTTTCCGGGTTTCCCAATGTCCTCACCATTCATGGCAATATGCGGCTGATCGCGCGGATCAACCGGGCCCGGCCCTTTTCCTTTCTGTGGCTGGCCGCGCGGCTGGAAGGATTCACGCTTCCCCGTTCGGATGGAGTGGTATGCATCACGGAACACACCCGCCAGGCGGTCATGGGGCTGGCCCGGCGCACCTGGGTGGCGCCCAACGCGGTGGATACGTCGTTCTTCGAGATCAACGCACGCCCCACTCCGGGCGCCCCCGCGCACCTTTTGTGCGTGGCCCATATCTATGCGTTGAAGAACCAGAACGCCTTGATCCGCGCGCTTGATCCTTTGGCCGGAAAATACCCGTTCGAACTGCATTTCTGCGGCGCCGCCGACGAGCGCATCGCTTACGCCCGGGAATTCCTGCGCCTGGTGCGGGCGCGGCGCTGGTGCGTGCACCACGGATTTGCCGGGCGGCAGGAAGTTCAGGCCCGCCTGCTCGAGGCAACGGCGCTGATTCTGCCCTCGCTCGAAGACAATTGCCCCATGGCCATCCTTGAAGCCATGGCGGCGGGAGTGCCGGTGATCGCCGCCCGGGTCGGCGGCGTGCCGGAACTGGTTGAGGAAGGCAAAACCGGGTTCTTATGCAACCCGCACGAACCCGCGAGCATGGCGGCGGCGATTGAAAGAGTGCTGCGCGATCCGGCGTGGGCGGCTGCCGTGGCCCGCCAGGCCCGGGAGCGGGCGCGGGAGCGTTTTCATCCCGAAACCATTGCCCGGCGGCACTTGGCGATCTACCGGGAGGTGCTGGACCAGGCGTAGTTCCGCTCCTTCTTGCCCTCAGCCCCAAGGGCCGCTGCCCATCGTTTCGCGCGAACGGCCTTCAGCGCACCGCCTGCCGCGGGGCGGTCATCCCGGGGGTGGCGGGGATAGATGAATCGAGCATCTGCGCATAGATGTCGCGCAGCATCTCCGCGACCTCTCGCCAGCTATGGAAAGGCACCCGGGGCGCTGACAAGGCCGGACACCGCTCGTAAAAGTGCCGCAGCGCGGAAGCGGCCGACGCGCGCCCTTTGGGAAAGTAAGTGACCTGGCCGCCAAAACGCTCGCGCGACCAGGGAAGGTCCGCCAGCAACAGCGGCAACCCGCAAGCCGCCGCCTCGTGCGCCGCCAGGCTCCAGTTCTCGAAACGGCTCATCAGGACAAATCCCCGCGCCTGCTGCAGCAGGTGGATCAACTCCGGCTCGCTCCCGACATGCGGACGATACCGCACGAACTGGTCGTCCACTAATTGGCGGAATGCTTTCCAGTAGTCATCCGCCTGGGCGAAGGGCTTGCCAATAAAGAGGATTGGCACCCGGGCTTCGCGCGCCAACCGCGCCAATTCCACCGAGCGCTTGATTAGCGTAATGGTGCCATGGGAGATCAGATAATCCCCGGTCCGCGAGCCGGGGCCGGCCCTCAGAAAGGACTCCTTGAGCCCCAGCGGCAACTTGCCCACGCGGTTTTCCGATACTCCGTAAGAGCGGACAAGAATCTGCTTCTCGGCCTCCAGGGAAATCAACACGCGGTCGCAGAGCCGCAATGAATGCCACTGCCCCATCAAGGACCGCAACTGCGGGACCGCCATCACTGCGCGGATTAAAACCCGGCGCAGCAGCAAAGCGCTTCTGGCCCGGTTGGCCGTTTCGGAAAGCAGGATGGTGTTTACCACTTTCCAGCCTTTCTCCTGGGCCAGCCGGATTGTGTGCACCGGAATAGACCCGAAATGGTGAAGGACATCCGCGGTTTGCCGATCATTCCACCATTCCAGAAAATCCGTCTCCACGCCGACCTGGTTCAAGGCCGCCTTGGTATGCTCAATTTGAACCTGCGCGCCGCCATGCGCCAGCATGAACGGAACGTGGCAGTTAAACAGCACTTTCATCGTTGTTTTAGCCGGCCGCCAGTTCAGAGTGCGTGGCACGCGCGGCGGGCGCAACCTTCACTTCGGGGAGAAGCAGCGGCATCATTCCAAAGTTCAATCCATCGCGTAGGCGCTGCGCGTGGGGAGCAGGCGATTACCGCCCACGACCGTTGCGCCGGCCGGGACATCCCTGGTCACCACCGCGTTGGCGCCAACGGTGGCGCCACGACCAATGCGAACTCCACCCAGGATTTTGGCCCCCGCCCCAATATAGACCCCATCCTCGACGTGGGGCGCGGCGTTGGTCAAGTCCCGCCCGCCGAGGGTGACCTGATGACCAATGACCACATCATCGCCGAGGCGCGTGTTGCGGTGGATGACAATGCCCATGGGGTGCGGCAGAAACACCGTCCGGGGAAGCCCCAGGCCGATGTCGCAGCCCATGAAATACAAATAGAGCCGGCTCAATACCGGCACGCGGCACCGGGTCAGGCGGATGAGCATCCGCGCCGCCGCGCCGTTGCGGATCCAGGGGTTCTTCGGGTGCGATCGGGCGGGGTTAAGGGGCATGAGGGTCTTTCCGGTAGAAGAAGGTTGCGATTTTTCGGGCCAGGGTCGTCGCGATTTCCTGCTCGGTGTTGGTGAGGACGATGACGGCCAGGCGATCGTCCGGGAAGCGTTGAAGCGAGGCGGAAAAGCCGGACGTGGATCCGCCGTGCCCGATGTTCCGGTGTCCCTCGACCATCCCCACGTTCCACCCGAAGCCGTAGCGCCGGGTTGAGCCATCATTCAGCTTCACGGGCGTCCACATCTGCGCCTTGCTGGCGGCGCTCAGGAGGCGCTCGCCGTCCAGGGCCGCATTCCACTTGGCCAGGTCGTCCACGGTGGACGCGATGGCGCCGGCGGCAAAGACTTCCGTCAGGTCGGCATCGCGATTGAGCCACACCCGGTTCGTGTATTCGTAGCCGGCGGCGCGCCCGGGAATCACCAGCCGCGGCAGGCGATTGGTCGTTGCGTGCATCCCCAGCGGCTGAAAGATGCGCTGGCTCATAAAATCCCAGTAATCCTGGCCGCTCACGTTCTCGATGATGTGACCCAGAAGATTATAGCCCGTATTGCAGTATTTCCAGGATTCCCCCGGCGCGAACTCCATGGGCTGCCGGCCAATCGCCTGAATGAACTGCGCCTGGGTGAGGTGCCGCCAGATCTGGTAGCCGTCCAGCCCGGTGTAGCTCTTGATCCCCGAGGTATGCGTCAGCAAGTGCCGAATGGTCACGTTGGCCCATGCCGCGGGGGTGTCCTTCAGGTGCCGGCTAATCCGGTCGTCCACGGACAGTTTGCCGTCCTGGGCCAGCAGCAAAATCCCCGCCGCGGTGAACTGCTTGGTGATCGAGCCAATCTCGAACACCGTCCCGGGCCGGGTCCGCACATTCAGTTCCAGATTGGCGAAACCGTAGGCCGCCGTCTTGATCGGCTTGCCGTCCCGGATGACCTTCAACGCCACCCCGGGAATCCGGTGCTGTTCCATCTGGCTCTTAATATACTGATCCACCGGGTCCGCCTGCGTGGACAGGCCCGCCAGCAGGAGGCCGGCAATCCCGACGCGGCGCCAACTGATTTGTCTCATGGGTGCAGAGTAGCCCGAAACTGGCGGCGCAAGCCACCTCAAACTCAGCCCGGCCCCGCGCGGCCCCCCAACCGGGCGCCGCGTCCCCGTGGTTTAGCCGGCCGGGGCCTGGTCCCGGGGTTCGGCGGATGTCGCTTTGGCAACGACTTCGCGCAGGTTTTCCAGGCGGAACGGCTTGCTGAGGATAAAATCTATGTCCGCGAGCGCATTGGGCAACGCTTGCAGCATTTCCGCGTAAGCCGTGATCATGAGCACCGGCTGCGCCGGAGATCGCGCCTTGATGGCCGCGGCCAACTCGTCCCCCTTCATGTTCGGCATCTCGTAATCCGTGATGACCAGGTCGAATTCCTCGCGCTGGAGCGTGGCCAGCGCTTCCTCGCCGCTAAAGGCGGCTTTGACTTCATGGCCGTCCACGTCCAGCATCATCTTCACCGCGTCACAAATCATAGGCTGGTCATCTACGACCAAAATACGCCGCTTCCGCATAGCTTATCCCTTTAATACCGCCATCACTAAAGGTCAAATCGTAGCGGCATTGGGCGGGCATGGCCAGTGTTTTTTCTCCTTGTTTTGGCTCGCGCTCCGCTCGGGAATCGGCTATCTTTGGGCTTGGAAATTAACTGAACGCGCGCGTGAGTGGCCCATGAGATCGAAACTCCTGTTTATTTTGGCGGGATGGCTGCTGCTGGGGATTGGCCCGGCCATTTCTCAAAGCCTCAACCTGCCGCCCCGTGCTCCCGGCGCGCTGACCGGCACTCAGTTTGCCAGCTTCATCACGCCCATGCCCTCCCCGCCGGCGGCGGAGCGCGAAAACTGGATTTACGCGCAGGTCATGAGCGGCAATATCCCCGATTTTTTGCGGACCCTGGCGCCCGTCACGGTGAGCGCGCAAATCAACGGCATCAACCACACGGCGACCTACTATGTCACGCCGGACTACCTGGCGATTGGGAGTGACGCCGACTATTTTCTCGAACCGGGCACCCCTTTGCTGGCGCAGCGTTTATGCGACGCGCTCGGCTGCACGCTGCCGACGCGCAAGATGGTGAATCAGATTTGGACCCAGGCTGCGGTCAAACTGGCCCCGAAGACCATTCCTCCCAGCGCTGAGATGACCACCGTGCCCGTGTTTGCGGAGCATAATTACATGGTTTATACCCAGCGCTGCGCCTATACCAATTCGTTCCCGCTGGGAGCATTAGTCAGCGGCAACAAAAAGGACGTGGTTATCTCCTCGAAAATCTACGCGAAGCTTCAACCCGGGGTGCCCAAACCGGTGGTGATTTACGGCTGGCATAAGCTCGACGGCTCCCCAATCCAACCCTTATACAACGGCCATGAGGAATCGTACGCCGACTACAGCCACGGCATCCGCCTGGTCCAAAACGTGATGCTCGTGGACGGCATCCCCACCACTGTCAGCAGCGTCCTGACCAATCCCAGCCTGGCGGCGCTGTTGAGCGATGAGGGGCCCGCGGAAGGGACGACCAGTACCGGAGTGATCCAGGTGCCGCGTTATTCCCCCGCGCCTCGGGCCCCGGTGATCATGGCCCCTCCCCGCGCCCAGACCGTGCTCCCCGGCGCCAGCCCGGTTTTCCGGTTGCTGGCGGCTGGCGACGCACCGCTCCGCTATAGCTGGCGGTTCAATGGGGCGCCGCTGCCCGGCGCGACCCAGGCCACCCTCACCCTCAGCAATGTCCAGGCCGCCCAGGCGGGGTTCTACGCCGTCGTGGTTTCCAACCTCTCCGGCGTCGTCACCAGCCGGCCGGCGCGTTTGCGCGTCAACACCAATGTCCACCCGGCTCTTTTTGCGGACTCCCTGGACGGCAATACGTCCGCCCACTGGGATTTATATTGGGGCGCCGGCAATGGCGTAGCCGACTACACGGCCAACTGGGCCGCCGACTACGGCGGCACCGCTTACACCTTTAATGGCTTCACCAATATCATTCCGCCCGCGCCCAATTCCGCCGACGACGGCGCGCGCGCCCTCAAGTTCACCGTCAACAACAACGACGCCACCGAGGCGATTGCCGCGGTGAACCTCTACCCCCGCGGGCGGCTTTTCAGCAATAACTTCGCCCTGAAGTTTGACTTGTGGCTTAACTATCCCGGGGGCGCGGGCGGAGCCGGTTCGACAGGCAGCACGGAGTTCGCCATCTTCGGCCTCAATCACCTGGGCACCCAGGCAAACTGGGCTCCGGCCAGCGTCGCGTCATCGGACGGGGTATGGTTTGCCATGGACGGCGAGGGCGGCGTGAACACCGATTACCGGGCTTATGTGGGGAATCTCTCCGGGGGGCCAACGGATCTGACCGTGGCCGGCGCCAGCGGTTTAACCGCGTCCAACAGCATCGCCGCCATCTATCAGAACCTCTTTCCCGCGGCGCGCTTCGAGAGCGCGGGCGCGCCGGGCAAAAACTGGGTGGAAGTGGAACTGCGCCAAACCCAGGGCATCCTGGAGTGGCGGCTCGACGGCACCCTCATCGCCCAGCGCACCAACACTTCGGCCTTTACCCAGGGCAATATCATGATCGGCTACCTGGATCCTTACACCTCCATCGCCAAACCGGCAAAGGATGCCTTTGCGCTGTTCGCCAATTTGCGGGTGGAAGACCTCAGCACCCCGGCGCTCACGCCTCCGATTATTGCCTCCCCGCCGGGCAGCCAGGCGGTCGGCGCGGGCGGCAGCGCCACTTTCACCGTCACCGCCGCCGGGTCGCCTCCCTTCGCCTACCAATGGCGCCGCGACGGAACGAACCTGCCGGGCGCCACCGGCTCCTCGTTCACGCTGGCGAATGTGCAACCCGCGGATGGCGGCCTTTATGATGTCCTGGTCAGCAACCCCGCCGGCCATGCGGCGAGCGCCCCGGCGGTGCTGACGGTGGCGGCGCCCGAAGTGCAATTCCTCTCCGCCTCCGTATTGACCAACGGGCAGGTGCAACTGATTTTCTCAGGCCTGCCCGGACAGAGCTACCTCATTTATGCCTCCACCAACCTGGTGAACTGGACGCCGATTTCCGTGCTCGCGGTCAGCGGGGGCCCCCTGCCCTTTATTGACCCCGAGGCGGCTGATTATCCGGCGCGCTTCTATCGCGCGTGCGCGGCAAGCACTCAGATGCTGGCGGATTTCGAGGCTTACGCGCCGGGAACCCAGGTAATGTTTCAGCCGCCCACCTCCTCCGGTTCGACGTCCGGCTTTCTCGACAGCGCCCCCAATAAAGTCAGCATTACCAATGCCTTTCCCGCAGGCCATGCCAGCGACCGAACCCTGGCCGTCGCCTGGAGTTTCAAGGCTGGCGCCGTCAACCCCTGGCTGCGTCTGACGACCTTTAACGCCCCCCACCTGCCCAACCCCACCATTGGCACCAACCAGGTGCTCCAATTCGAGATCTATGCCGACCGCGCGCTGTATGTCGGCGTCGGCTTCCGCGAGACGAGCACGACTGCCGCCATCGGCGCTGACGGCGGGAGCAGCGGCCCGATTGAATGGGTTGGGGGGATAACTGACAACACGGTGACTCCGCCCAAAGGGCATATCGTCCCGGCGGGACAGTGGACGACGTTGAGTTTCTTCCTGCCTTATGAACCGGCGCGCAGTTTCTACCTGGGCGACGGGGTGTTGACCTCCACCACCGGCAAAGGGGTGTTCGAGCACCTCGAGTTTGTCCCCGGCGGAGGCCTGGGCACCTATAATGTCTGGCTCGATAATTTCCGCGTGACCGACCTGGGGCCTTAGCCGCGCCGGCGCTTGTTTTAGCGGCGAGACGCGATTACAATAACCGCGTGAAACTTCGTTTCGTTCTGCAAAGCGCGTCGCTGCTGCGCGTCGCCGGCCCCTTCCTTTGCGCGGGACTGCTCTGCGTTTCGGCGGCCGGCAGCCCGGCAAAAACCATTCGGCTGCGCAACGAGACGATTACCACCCCTCCCGCGTCGAAGACTTTCCCTAAAGCGCAGGCCGGAGACCCCGCCGCCCGGAAACCCGCCTCCGGCCTTTTTCTGATCCAATTCGAGGGCGCGTTGGAGGCAAGCCAGCGCGCTCAGTTAAACGCGCTCGGGGTCGAGTTGCTCAATTACGTGCCCGACGATGCATTTATTGCGCAATTTGACAACGCCATTCCGAGCCAGGTTCAGGCGCTGGATTTCGTGCGCTATATCGGTCCTTACCGTCCGGAGCATAAAGTTCATCCGCGACTGGCGGCCGCCACCCGCGCGCTTCCGAAGTCGCAGCGCACCGTTGCCATCACTCTTATGCTCTCGCCCCGTGCCACGCCAGCCGAGGTGGCCCAAGCCCGCGCGTTCTTCACCTCCGTGGCGCATGAAAGCCGCTTGCGGCAGGGTACGTACCTATGCGGCACCCTCTCCCCGGCCAGCCTGGAGGCGTTGGCGCAAGCCAGTTTCGTGCTGTGGCTGGAGCAAGCCCCGCGCCGCCGGCTGGTGGACGAGGCGGCGGCCAAGCTGGTCGGAGGCGATGATGGCCAGATCGGCACGCCCACAATCACCCAGCAGCTCGGGTTCGACGGCTCCGGCGTCACGGTTTCCGTGGCGGACACGGGTCTGGACAGCGGAAATACGAACGCTTTGCATCCGGACTTGAGCGGGCGGGTAGTCGGTTTTCAATGGTATGGCGACAATATCCTGGACGGAGCGGATGGACACGGGCACGGCACTCACTGCGCGGGCATTCTCGCCGGCAATGCGGCCACCGGCGAGGCCGATCCCGAATTCGGCGGGCTGTATGGCCTGGGCGTCGCCTCCCGGGCCAAGCTGTTCATCCAGCGGCTCTTCGACGACAACGGAACCCAGGCAGACCCGCTGCCCAGCAACGAAACCCTGGTGCAGGATGCCGTGCATGGCGGGGCTGTCATCGGCTCGCATAGCTGGGGCAATGATGTGCAGGGCGAATACGATACCGATGCGGCGCAATTCGACGAACTGGTGCGGGACGCCGACCGCTGGCAGCCCGAGGCGCAGCCGTATATCATGGTGTTTGCGGCCGGCAACGCCGGCCCCGGGTCGCTCACAATGGATAGCCCGGCCTCGGCGAAAAACGTGATCGCCGTGGGCGCCAGCCAGAACGTGCCCTCCACCCTGCCGTTGCTTTACGGGCTTTATGCTGACGGACCGGATGCCATGGCGGACTTCTCGAGCCGCGGCCCCTGTGAAGACGGCCGCATTAAGCCGGACGTCGTCGCGCCCGGCACGTGGATCGCCTCCGCCGCGTCCTCGGCGGCGTTGGATATGGCCGCGGTCTCCTGGATGATGATTGACGATTACTACGTGTACATGGGCGGCACCAGCATGGCGGCGCCTCATGTCGCCGGCGCGGCGGCGGTGTTCGTCCAATACTACCAAAGCCTGTATCCCAACGCGCGGCCCTCGCCGGCGCTGGTCAAGGCGGCGCTGATCAATTCGGCGGACGCGCTCGACCCGTTGAACGGCGGCCCCGGCCCGATCCCCAATAATGAAGAAGGCTGGGGCCGCGTCAACCTGGCCAGCCTCATCATCACCAACCGCCTGAATGCCCCGCGCCACTACGAATATGTGGACCAAACGATTCTACTGACCAACGGCGGATTCTATACGCGCCACATTCTGGTCCAGGGCTCGACGCAGCCGCTAAAAATCACCCTGGCCTACACTGACGTTTACGGTTTTGCCGGGGCAATTCCCGCATTGGTGAATGATTTGGACTTGGAAGTTATCGCCCCCGATGGGACGCTCTACCGCGGCAACCAGTTTGCGGGTGATGATTCGGCGCCCAATGCTCCCTCGCCCGACATTCTCAACAACGTGGAAGCCGTGCATCTGACGCAGCCGGCGCCGGGCGACTACCTGGTGCGCGTCCGCGGCCGGCATATTGTGCAGGATGCGTGCCCGACGGAAACGGCTGCCATTGACCAGGACTTCGCGCTGATCATTTCCGGGGACCTGGCGCGCCCGGGAGCGGGAACCGTGCTGTTGGATCGCCCGGCCTATACCGCGCCGGGCGAGCTTCGACTGACCGTTTTCGACCCGGCCCGCGCTGCCAGCAATTCCGTCAGCGTAGTGCTGCGCAGCACGACCGAGCCGAACGGGGAAACGGTCGTGCTCCAGGCCTCCGGCAACTACGGCGCATTCACAGGCGCAATGGCTACGGTGGCGGGGAGCGCCGCCCCCAACGGCAAATTGGAACTCCAGCATGGCGATAGTATCGAGGCCGTTTATGAGGACAGCGCCCAGGTGGAGCGTGTGGCGCGGGCTGTGGCGGACTTGATCGCCCCCACCATCAGCAACGTGGCGGTGGCGACCAACATGGGAGTCCTCACTATCTCCTGGCAAACACCCGAGCCCGCCCGTTCCATTATCCGCTATCGCGACAGCGCGCACCCGGCTTTCGACTTGGCCGTCACCAATCTCTCCCTGAACACTGCCCATTCTGTCCGTTTGACTGGCCTGGTCCCCGGCACGACCTATTTCTTCTATCTCATTTCGACCGATGCCGCCGGCAATGCCACCACGAATAATAACGCGGGGACTTACTTCAGCTTTATCGCGCCTTCGGCTCCGACCGTCTTGCTGGTGGATGACTGGGACACCACCGGAGGGGACGAAGACGAGTGGGGCGCCACCGATATCCCCGACAGCACCTATACCAACGCCCTCAACGCCGCAGGGTTCAGCTACGCCTTTTGGAAAGTGGCCGCCCGGGGTTCGCCGCAGCTCTCCGATCTGCAACCCTTCCCGGTCGTGATTTGGCGCACTACCGACGACGCCATTTTCTACGATGGCCCGCATAATACCCTTTCCCCGCCGCAGCAAGTGATGGTTCAGTCCTACCTGAATGGCGGCGGCTCCTTTCTCCTGGCCTCCATGGAGATTCTTAGCCGATTGGGAAATGTGCCCTTCCGCAAAAATGCGCTTCAAGTGGGTGGATTCAAGCAGAACCCCGACCCGCTGTCGTCCTGCGTGGATTGCGACGAAGACCACGGGGTGTCCGCCATTGTGGGGGCGCCGGGGAACCCCGTTACGGACGGCTTCGCGGCCAACCTCGATTATAGCGGGTACCCGAACTTTGACTTCGAGGAATTCATGTTCGGCCCGGACTTCTCCGACACCTTTACGCCAACCACCAATGCCGTGCCGATTCTCTTTGACGCGGCTTCCGGACGGCCCTGCGGAATGAGCTACCCGCGCGTCGGGGTGGACAGCCCCGGGCGGATCGCCTTTCTTTCTTTCCCGCTCGATGCGGTGCCGGCGACGGGCCCCCCGCCCGGCCATCGGGCGATCCTGCTGCGCAATCTACTCAAGTTCCTGACGCCGGGCGCGCACGGAATCGGAACGCTCTCCCTCAACAACGACAAGTATTCGGTTCCGGCCCAGGTCATCGTTGAGGCAGGCGATTCTGACCGCGCGGGCCAGGGCCCCCTCCAGGTGACTTTCACGACCAGTTCCCGCACCAACCAGGTCGCTGTCATCTTGAATGAAACGACGCGCCCCGGCCTGTTCCGCGGCTTTCTTACGCTGGTCGCGGCCGAAACCGCGCCAAACCAGTTACCGGTCAGCCACGGGGATATTATCTCCGCTACCTATTTTGATGCCTCAAATAACAGCAATGTGATCGCCCAGGCCGCGATTGACGCTCAGCCGCCGCTCATCAGCCAGGTTCAGGCGGTCACGGGCTTTGGCGACGCCACGGTAAGCTGGAGGACCTCGAAGCCGGCGGACTCATTGGTTCAATATGGCGAGTCTGTGTTGTTGGGGCGCACCGCCCACAGCGGCACCTTGACCACAAACCACGCGGTCTCCGTGGCCGGTTTGCTGGCCAATCGTGATTACTATTACCAGGTAGTCAGCCGCGATCAGGCGGGCAACACAACGGTGGATAACAACGAAGGCGCGCTCTATACCTTCACTACCCGCCCGGCGCCGCGCCCGCCCTGGTTCGACAGTCTGGAAGACGGGGTTGGTGACTGGACGGTGGTGCCGGACCCGCTATTCGCTGAGGTGCAATGGACCCTCGGCACCCCGGCCAACGGTCTGATGAACAGCGCACACTCGGGCACCAACGCCTGGGGCAGCGTCCTCCATGGAGAGCCGATTTCATTGGCTACCCATAGCTTTCTGATCAGCCCGGCGATTGACCTCTCGGGGGTCAGCCAGGCCACCCTTACTTTCTGGCATTGCCTCGACTTCGATTCCATGTTCGAGCAGGGCCAGGTGCGAATCATCACCTCCATCGGCAGCCCGCCTGCGGAGGCGCCTGTCCTGGAAGACTTCAGTGGCTGGAGCACCGCTGGCTGGGAAGAGGTCTCCCTGCCCTTGACCGCTCATATCGGAAAGACCGTGCAACTGGTCTGGGAATACCAGGGCGTAATGCTCGGCGCCCCGCACGGCTGGCTGGTAGATGATATCAGCATCACTGGCGTGGCGGGCAGCGGCACCCTTGAGATTTCCAAAAATCTCGGCCAGGGCCGATTCACCTTGTCCGGCCCTATCAGCCGAACCGGCACGGCTCCCCTGACTACCATCACCAACGCACCGCCGGGCCCTTATACCGTGCGTTTCAGCGACGTCAGCTTCTATCAAACCCCGCACGAGCAATCGCTCACCCTCACCAATGGCGGGACGCTCGCCTTTACTGGCAACTATGTCTTCCTGGATATCAATGATAATGGCATCGCCGACTCCTGGGAAAGGTACTACTTCGGCCTGGCCACAACCAACCGCGCGCCATTCACCGATTCGGATGGAGACGGCATGTCGGACTATGCCGAGTTTATGGCCGGAACCAACCCCACCAATGCGGCATCGAAGCTGGTCTTCCTGGGAACAGAAGTTTTGAGCAACCAATTCATCCGCCTCGAGTGGGCGGCCATTCCCGGACGGCTTTACCAGGTGCAAACCGCCTCCCGCCTCACGGCGGCTCCGGCTCGCCCCGGGTTGTCCGGAACGGTGGACCGGCTAAGTGGCAGTTTTACCCTGCATGTCCACGCTCCCACCAATCTGCCTTACGCCATCCAGGCTTCGTCCAATCTCTCGGCGTGGACATCCATCTACACCAATGCGAACGGCGGCGGATTGGATTGGGTGGATCCCGAATCGGCCGCCTCGGCGCGCCGCTTCTATCGAACCTTGGCGTTGTCTGGCGCCGTGACCAACGCCAACCTCTGGACTCCCGTCACCGAGTGGCTCCAAGCCGCTGCCAGCCCGATGCGCTGCATCATTACTAACGCCAACGCCGGGTTGCAGGTCTTCCGGGTTGAAGTCCGCCCTTGACCCGTGGCAGCGAAAATAGCCGATCCGCTCCGCGTTTATTCTCAGCCCGCAGCTCTTTCGGACCGCAATGCTCCTCGCCTTTCATAAACCCTGCGGCGTCGTTTCTCGGTTCACCCCGGACGGCTCTTCTCATCGCACCCTGGCCGGGTTTGGCTTTCCCCGGGATGTCTATCCTATCGGCCGCCTCGATGCCGACTCCGAAGGCTTGCTCCTTCTCAGCGACGAACCCGCCCTGAATCAGAGATTGCTTCATCCTCGCCACGCTCATGAGCGGGAATACTGGGTTCAGGTCGAAAGGATTCCCACCCAGGAGGCACTGCGCCAACTCAGCGCCGGGCTGCAAGTACAAGGACGTCAGACCATGCCGGGCCGCGCCTGGTTGCTCGATCCGCAGCCGGAGATGACCCCGCGCGATCCGCCTATCCGCTTCCGCAAGACCGTGCCTGCCTGTTGGATCGGTGTGGAACTGCACGAAGGCAAGAACCGGCAAGTCCGCCGTATGACCGCGGCCATCGGCCACCCCACGCTGCGCCTCATTCGCGTGCGTCTTGGTCAACTACAACTGCGCGACCTTCTCCCCGGCGCTTGGAAACCGCTGACCGCCGCCGACCGAAAGCTGCTCCTGTCCCGCTAGCCCGGCCTGTTCTCCCATTAGCTTGCCAGCGTAGCGCTCCAAACCTTAAACAACCGCTCGCTGCCTGTGTGTGCCTGCGTTGTTGCCGCGATGCTTTTGTACTCATCCCTTGCCAATCGCTCCCCCTCTAACTACCTTCCCAAACGTATGGAAAGAGTTGTTATTATCGGCTCCGGGTGCGCGGGTTTGACGGCAGCTTTATACACCGCACGGGCGAATTTGCGGCCGCTGGTTCTGACCGGACGACAACCCGGCGGTTTGCTGACCACCACCACCACGGTCGAGAATTTCCCCGGCTTTCCAGAGGGCATAAATGGCTATGAACTCATGACCCGCATGCAAAAACAGGCCGAACGATTTGGGGCGCAAGTCAAATTCGGCACGTTGGAAGCAGCCAACCTTGCGCGCCCGCCGTTCCAACTCACCGTGGATGGAGAACTGATTGAAACCGAAGCGCTCATCATAGCCAGCGGCGCCAGCCATCGGCACCTGGGCTTGGAAAGCGAGCGCAAGCTGGAGAACAAGGGCGTGACCTACTGCGCAACCTGCGACGGAGCACTGCCGATGTTCCGCAACCAACCGTTGGTCGTGGTGGGGGGGGGCGATTCCGCCTGCGAAGAGGCCCTCTACCTGACGCGTTTCGGCTCCATTGTTTACCTGGTCCACCGCCGGGACACCCTCCGCGCTTCCCCGATTATGGCAGAGCGGACGCTTGCCCAGCCCAAAATCAAGCCCATCTGGGATACCGTCGTCACGGAAGTATTGGATGTGCAACAGGACAAAGTCACTGGGGTCCGTGTGCGGAACGTCAAAACTAACGCGGAAAGCGTTCTTGAGTGCGCGGGCCTGTTCGTCGCTATCGGCCATGTGCCCAACACGCAACTTTTCCGGGGCCCCCTGGATATGGATGAAAACGGCTACTTGATTCCCCGGCAAGGCGCGGCTACCAACGTGCCGGGCATTTTCGTCGCGGGCGATTGCGCCGACCGCGTCTATCGGCAAGCCATCACCGCCGCCGGGATGGGCTGTGCCGCTGGCATCCAGGCTGAACGCTACCTCGCGGCGCGTTAAGAGCGCCATGCCCCCCATAGCCCCCAGCCAGCCCCATGTGCTCGTCACGGGCGGCGCCGGGTTCATCGGTTCGCATCTGGTCGAGCGGTTGCTGACGGATGGTAAAACCGTGGTGGTAGTGGATGACCTGTCCACCGGCAGCCTCGACAACCTGAAGGCGCATCCACGCTTGCGGGTCGTGGTCTCCACGGTTTCCGGGTGCGCGGAACTGCCGCAGTTGGCGGATGCCGCGGAATCCATCTACCACTTGGCGGCGGCGGTGGGAGTCGAGATGGTGATTAACGCGCCGATTCATACTCTTCTTACCAATCTGCGCGAGACGGAGGCGCTGCTGGCGGCGGCCGCGCCACGCCGCGTGCCGGTTTTACTAGCTTCCACTTCCGAAGTCTATGGCAAGAGCCAGCAACCGGCGTTCGATGAGGGCGACGATCTGCTTATCGGTCCGCCGCACCAGACGCGCTGGGGTTATGCGTGCTCGAAACTAATGGATGAATTCCTGGCGCTAGCCTACGCACGAGAGCGTTCGCTGCCGGTGATAGTAACCCGGTTGTTCAATACTGTGGGGCCGCGCCAGACGGGCCGCTACGGCATGGTACTGCCGCGTTTCATCGCCGCCGCCCGCGCCAACCAACCCCTCCAAGTCTATGGCAACGGCTCTCAAACACGCTGTTTTTGCCTGGTCTCCGACACGGTCGAAGCACTGGTGCGCCTGCAAAACTGTCCGGCGGCGCGCGGCGAGATATTCAACGTGGGCGGCACTGAGGAAGTTTCAATGCGCCAGTTGGCTCAGGTGGTGATCGAGGTTGTCGGTTCGCGCTCAACCATCGAGTATATTCCCTATAGCCAGGCCTACGGCGCCGGTTTCGAGGATATGCGCCGCCGCAAACCGCAGGTGGACAAACTGGCACGCCTTACCGGCTTCCGCCCCGCCACGCCGCTGCGACAGATTATTCAAGCGACCAGCACCGCCCTCTCAGCATGCGGCTGAGTTTGCTGTCATGGCAGATATCGTCCTGACCACGCTCAACGCAAAATACGCTCATACCGCATTCGGGCTGCGTTACCTGCTCGCCAACCTCGGTCCGCTGCAGGCCAGCGCCTCCCTTTTCGAGTTCGATCTCTGCCAGCGTCCGCTTGACATCGTGGAAACACTCCTGGCGCAACAACCGCAGATTGTTGGGCTGGGCGTTTACATCTGGAACGTGGCCGCGGCAACGGAAGTTGTTGCCACACTCAAACGCCTGCGCCCCGACCTCACGGTAGTGCTGGGAGGCCCTGAAGTCAGCTACGAAGTCGAGACGCAGCCCATCGTACAGCTAGCCGACTACGTCATCGCCGGCGAAGGAGATCTGGCCTTTGCGGAACTCTGCGGGCAACTGCTCTCCGGCCAGCAACCCGACGGCAAGATTATAGCCACCGCGCCGCCCGACCTCACCCGGTTGGTGCTGCCGTATGATCTTTATAATGCGGCAGACATCGCACATCGCCTGATTTACGTGGAGGCCTCCCGCGGCTGTCCCTTTGGCTGCGAGTTTTGCCTGTCCTCCCAGGACACCCCGGTGCGCACCGTTCCCCGGGCGCGGTTGTTTGATCATTTGCTGCGCCTGATGGAACGAGGCGCGCGGCAGTTTAAGTTCGTGGATCGCACCTTCAATCTGAACCTCGAAGACTGCCATGCCATTCTCGAATTTCTGCTGGCACATCATCGCACTGGACACTTCTATCACTTCGAACTGATCCCGGATCGACTGCCGGAATCGTTGCGCGAGGTCCTCGCCCGCTTTCCGCCCGGAACGCTGCAACTCGAGATCGGAGTGCAGACCTTTAATGCGGAGGCCGCCGCCCGAATCCAACGCCGCCAAAATTATCCACGGCTGGAAGATAACTTCCGCTTTTTGCGCAATCACACGAAAGCGCATTTGCATGCGGATTTGATCGTCGGTCTTCCGGGAGAGGATCTGCAGAGCTTTGCTGCAGGCTTTGACCGGTTGCTGGCCCTCCGGCCTCACGAAATCCAAGTGGGTATTCTGAAGCGACTGCGGGGCGCGCCAATCGCCCGGCATGATGCGGAATGGGAAATGGTCTATAACCCACACCCCCCCTACGACATCCTGCAAAACCGATTGCTGGATTTCGCTACCCTGCAGAAGCTGCGCCGATTCGCGCGCTACTGGGATCTGGTAGGCAACAGCGGTAACTTTCGCGAAACCCTGCCCCTGATCTGGAGTCGGGACGCAGAGGCCCAGCGGCTCCCCAATTCCCCAGCCCTTCCTGAAACCGACCCAACTTCGGCATCGCTCTCTCCTTTTACGAGTTTCCTGCGCTGGAGCGAATGGCTGCATGCGCGGGCGGGCCGGACTGACGGCATTGCGCTAACGCGACTGGCCGAGTTTCTCTTCGAATACCTGACCGCCGACCGAAAGCTCGAAACCACCTCAACCGCCGCGGCACTGTGGCGCGACTACCAACGCGGCGGGCGCCGGGATCAACCTTCCTTCTTGAAGCCTTACCTGCCCCCAACGACGACTCGGCCCGGCTCGGAACGAGCCCCCCGCTGCTCACTTAAACGCCAAGCTCGTCATTGGGATTGACTTCCCAAGCATAACGACACCCTCCCGAAGAAAGACAACAGAAGAATTGCTGCTCCAATAGCAGTGTCGAACTACGCCCGCCTCACTTGCCTTTGGGCTGTGGCGGAGAGTCTTGGGAAAGTGCGCCCGCCTGACGGAGCAGTGCCAGCACCCGCTTCAAGGGGAGAGCTTCCGCCGTGCCCCGAAATCCCCGGGTGGTAGTTGCTTGAAAAAGGGAGTTGCCGATGGCCTCTTCGGTTGCTTCCGCCGCCGCCTGAAAGAGCAGCGACAGGCAGTCATTGGCCAACTCAGTCGTCCGCAGGACAGATTCGCCACGCCGGCGACGACATTCCGGGGCCGTCGAGAACGCAAGGGCATAGTCGCCCGAACCATTGGCCATATTCGACCCGGTGCGCGCCAGGCCGATCATGGTTCGGGAAGCCAAACGCTCCAGGTTCCGCGAGCCGAGCGGCGCATCGGTGGCCACGACAATCATAATGCTGCCATCACCCGAGTTGCCGAGCGGAGGCGCATCAGTCCGTGCGGCTATCAATATTCCCGTTCCCTGGTTCTCCGATTTGGACGTCTGTGATTTGAGTTCGCGCCCAACACGCACTCCATTGATGGTCAAGTCACCGCCAAAATTGCTTTGCACGATGACCCCTACGGTATAGCCACCCTGCGCCGCGGGTAGCTTCCGCGAACTGGTTCCGATACCGCCTTTCCAGCCAAAAGCTACTGTGCCGGTGCCAGCGCCCACTGCGCCTTCTGCCACAGCACCGCTGGTGGCATGGAAAAGGGCATTAGTGACGTGGTCAGGGCGGATGGAACGCTTCCGGATGTCGTTGAGAAAACCATCATTGGTCTCCCCTACAACCGGGTTGATGGAACGTACCTCTTCCATACCCGGCTGCGCCAACAGCCATTCGACCAAAGCATCGGCAACCTTCCAAACACTCAAGGTGCCAGTCAATAAGATAGGTGTTTCTAATTCGCCCAGTTCGATGATTTGCGTAACGCCCGTCAGTTTTCCGAATCCGTTGGCCACACAAATCCCCGCAGGCACCCGCTCCTGGAATACGTTACCACCGTGCGGGAGAATCGCGGTCACCCCCGTATGAATAGAGTCTCCCTCGACCACCGTAGTGTGGCCAACGCGCACGCCAGCCACATCCGTAATGGCATTATGTTCTCCGGGTGGAAGGCTGCCAATAATTATGCCCACCTCGCGCAAACGCGGACGGTCTGGAGAACTTTGGACATTTGCTGCCAGAGCAACCATAGCTGCGATAATTAAAGTCCACACGGGAGGAAGTGCAAAGTCAGATCGCCTAGTCATAGAGGAACTTTTCACAAAACAGGCCGGTTTGAACAGTCGAAAGCAGCGATGCGGACGGAGCTCCTGCCTCAAAAAAACAACAGCGCTCGGATCAAAAATCAGGCCGGCGTGCCGCCCAAGGGGTTCGGCGGCGGGTTGCCAGGAGCCGGTGTCGGCTCTGGATGCACTGTCACGTCCGCCTCGGGGAACAGTTCCGCCACCGCTTGCTCCACTCGTTCAGTCAACTCATGTGCTGCGCGCAGCGATTGTTCGCCGTCCACGGTGATATGCAAATCTACGAAGTAGTGCGGTCCTGAGTGACGGACGCGAACAGCATGGCAGTCCACCACGCCTTCCATCGCCGTTACGACCGTCTTGATCTGCTCCCCCGCACCAGGGGGAGACGAGTCCAGCAAAGCCTGGATGGCGCGCAGCCCCAGCCGGCCGCTGACCACCATTACAATTCCCGCTACGATTAATCCGGCCACGGCGTCGGCTTGCCTCAGAAAACCCAGCCGGGGGTTCCAAGCCGCCAGCCGCACCCCCACCAACCCCAGAATCACCACGGCCGAACTCCAGACATCAGTGCTGAAATGCAGTGCGTCGGCTTCAAGTGCCTGGCTTCGATGTTTGACCGCCACCCGATAAAGCATCCGGGACCTCGAGACGTCCACCGCAATGGAAACAGCCATGACTGCAAAGGCCCAGACGGATGCATCCACTTGGACCTGTCGAACGGTCAGCCGTAAAAACGATTCACGGACAATCCAGGCACAGGTGGCCAACAGCAAGAGCGTTTCCAAAAAGGCCGCCAGGTTCTCCACCTTGCCGTGGCCGTAGTCGTGGCCACGGTCAGGAGGTTTGGCTGCGGCTCGCACAGCCACCAAAGTGATCGTCGCCGCTGCGAGATCCAGGCCGGAATGTGCGGCCTCCGCAAGGATACCCAAACTGCCGCTGAGCAGGCCTACCACCACCTTCAAGGCCGTCAATAAAAAGGCGGCAAGCACGGAGTTGAAGGCCGCAGAGTTCTTTTCGCGCGAACTGGTGGCCGGATTCATGTGGGCCAGAAGAGCTATTCGGGGCAAATCTTTCCGTCGCGCCTCAAATCAGAAAAAAGGGATTGTGGGCCGTTTCCTCAGCCACTGTGGTCAGCGGGCCATGGCCGGGGCAAAGCAATGTTTCCGGCGGTAGGCTGAGAATCTGTTCACGCACTCGCTGATGGGCCAGATCCCAGGACTGGTTGCCGCGGCCAAGAGACCCGGCAAACAATGCGTCACCCACCAGAGCGACGTGTGGAGCATCGTCGGGCCAGTTGCCGACGATGTACGTCGTGCCGTCTTCAGCGTGGCCGGGCGTCTCGCGGTGGGTAATACGCAGGCTGCCGAGGTGAATGAAATCGTTCGCGCGATTGCGTTGGTCCACGGGGGCATTGCGGGCACCGGAATGGAGGCGTACTTTGGGATACAACCGGCGCAACTCGCCCAGGGCAGCGACATGATCTTCATGACTGTGGGTGATGAAGATGTGACGAAGCTGAAGCTGATTGCCGGCGACCAACTCGGCAATGGGCTGGGCCTCCCATCCGGTGTCGAACAATGCCGCCTCCCGCGAGACTTCATCCCAAACCACATAACAATTGACTGCCATCCCACCCGCAGCGGTAGTAAGGCAACGCAACTCGCGCCAAACGCTTAAATCCTTGGAGGCAGGCCGCCAACCACACGCCAAGGCTTCAAGCTTGCCGGGGTGCAAACCGACTAGTTCGGCGAGTGCGGCCAGGTTGAACTTTCCAGGAACCTTCCCGGATTCCTCCAGTGTCGCCAGTTCTGTCTCCGACAGTTCGGCAGCCCGAGCGGCGACGGCAGGGGAAGTCTGGGACATAGAGCGCGCCTTGCGAATGATGTCGCCCAAATGATCTTCCAAGTTCATGAGTCAGAAGGTATCCAGATGCCCAGCCAGTTCAAGCGTCGGCCTTTCCCGGCCGCGGCATCGGCTGCACCATTATTTCTTTCGTTGAACGGGAGGGGCATTTGAGCCAGCCAATGTTGTTGGGACATTGATCGTGGTATCTGACTGGGAGGTTTGCCCAATGAAACGATCTAGAATGGCCAGATAGGCATCAATCATAAACCCCATTTGCCCGCCTTCCTCGCGTTTGAGCTCTCGAAGTTGGTCGGCAACAGCCCGGGCCTGCGTGCGGATATCAGCCACACTTAGCCGGCCGCTCAACAGGTCGCCGAGCAGTTCCGTGAACTTATCGTTGGCCTCGGGCCCGGCCTCACTCAGGAACTGCCTCTGTACTTGCTGGATAAGATTGCTGCTTGAGGCAAGACCGCGTAGTACAGGGGGCAGTTCCACGGCAGCATTCGTGGTTTCTACGGAAACCGCTAGTGGTCTACCAGAAGAATTGGTTGCCGCCATGGAACCTATAGTCATTCTCGCAACCTGACTGCGCGGGAGTTGCAGCAGTCCGAGCACGCCGCTCTGGAGCACAACCGTATTCGTATCGAGGGATAGGACTTGGCCAACATAGCGATCGCCGTTCCTTAGCTCAACGAGGTCGGCCAAAAGGGGGACATAGGCAAAGAATAGGGCAAAAATAACGCTGGCGGCAGCCACGACGGTTCGTCTCGCTCGAATCTTCCTGGCCGAATTTGTGCTCCGCGGATAAAAAGCACTGCTCAGCAGCAGGTTGAGGTCATGCACGGCCAATGTCAGTCGAGAATAAGTCTCGGCCGTAGCTTCGTCCAAATTCCGCCGAGTGATATGCTTGCTGGCATTGCGGAAACGGATACTCAAAGGTTGACCCAGCGCTCGGTCGCCCAAAGCCTCGAGTAGGCTGCTGATTTTTTCAGCCCGTTCTCGCGCCGTGCGAATGATCCGTCGGGCTGCGTCGAGTTCCGTGCAGCCCGTTTTAAAGTTCTGGAGAAGAGCACACTCAAACTCGCGACAGTAGCTGGGCCGGTCGGTATAAACGCAGCAGCGGAAACCATCAAAAGCTGCGCACGGCTGCGTGAACCGAGGGAGTCGCGTAGCGGACTGGGAGGCTTTTACGGGCAGGCCAAGTGAATGCAAGCGTGCAATATCATCTCCGGGGCGAAACCGGACATCGGCAAAAAGCACACCATTGCAACAAAGCCCGCATGTAGTACAGAGCTCGGTTCCGTTCTCGTCATCGGCCTGGCAAGTGCCATTCACACTTGCGTAAATCTAAAAACACTTATTATCCCCGTCAATGCTGAACCCCTCCTCTGACACTTGAAGCCTCAATTTCTGGTGCGCCCAAAAGCAACGAAACGCGCAACCCTATTTCCTACCTTGTAAAAATGGATCATGGGAAAGCGGCACTCTCCCTAGTGCTTACTTGCGCTATTAAACGATAATATATAATGTGGGGTGCATGCCACGAACAGCACCTCAAATTACCTGTAGTTCGGAGGATCAGCAAACCTTGAAGCGGTGGCGGCCAGTCGGACGGAAGCCAAGCAGATGGTAGAACGAGCTCGCATTATTCTGGGTTGTCTGGAGGGAAGGCGCGTCCAACAGATTGCCCGGGAGGGTGGCACCCGCCCCAATACCGTTATCAAGTGGCGGCAGCGCTTTGTGCAAGGTGGGCTGGCTGGGCTGCGCGATGCGCCACGCCCCGGCGCCAGGCCGGTTTATGGCGCGGACTTCCGCACCCAGGTGCTGGCCGTCTTGGAAACCACGCCGTCAGCAGGTCAAGCCTGCTGGGATGGGCCAGCGGTGGCGGTAAAACTCGGCGGTTCCGTGCATGCCGTGTGGCGGGGGTTGCGCCAGGAAGGGATTTGCCTCCAACGGCAACGTTCGTGGTGTGTCAGCACGGACAAGGAATTTGCCGCCAAGGCGGCCAACATCGTGGGGCTCTATCTCAATCCGCCGGAGAATGCCTTGGTTATCAGTGTGGATGAAAAGCCCAGCATCCAAGCCTTGGAGCGGGCCACCGGTTATGTGGAGACCGACAACAGCAAGATCGTGCGCGGCTGTAAAAGCACCTATAAGCGGCACGGAACTTTGAATTTCTTCGCCGCGCTGCAGATGGCCACGGGGCTGATCCAAACCAGCGCGACCACACTTATTGAGCCTCGTATAATAGAGTGACATTCGTCGGGTTATGTGGTAAGGTCAGGGCATGTCGAAGACCCGAGACCACGTCGAGATGGAAAAGCGCTGTCGGGAAGCGGCCAAACTCTTCGCCCAGGAGTATCCTGCGCCTGAAGTAGCCCGCCGTTTGGGTGTGGCACGGCAGATGGCTTACCGGTGGAGGAGCGATTGGGGAAAAGGCGGTCTGGCCGCCCTGGCCAGCAAAGGTCCGGCCGGTCGCAAACCCAAGCTGACGGTCGAACAGGCCCAGCAGGTTACGACCGCCCTGCTGGCCGGTCCGGAGGCCGCCGGCTACAAGACCGCCCTGTGGACACTGCCACGCGTGGCCGCCTTGATCCAGGAGTTGACGGGAGTGCGCTATCATCCGGGGCATGTCTGGCGGCTGTTGGGAGCCAGCGGGTTCAGTTGCCAGCGCCCGGAACGTCGGGCCCTCGAGCGTGACGAACGGGCCATTGGGCACTGAAGCGGGTGCGCGGGCCGGCTTTAAAAAAAAGGCCCGCCAGCAGCGCCGCACTCTTGTCTTTATCGACGAAAGTGGATTGAGTACTCGTCCGACCCGCGCGCGCACCTGGGCCTTGCGCGGACAAACGCCCGTGCTGCACGAGTGCTTCAACTGGAAAAGCCTTTCCATCGTGGGCGGCCTGACGCTCTGGCGCTTCTATTTCCAGATCCACCCCGGCAGCATCAAAAGCCCCTAGTGTTATGTAACAGATAACTCTTTACAATGTCGTTTGGCGTGGTATGCTGGGCGGCATGTGGAAATCCGCACAACCTCTCGTCATGGCTCCAGCGCAACAAAGACAGTTGGAAGCGTGGGTCAA